>RRZU010349422.1_pt1 | contig 46591 bp, 38 predicted proteins | sample 2165561 | NCBI WGS metagenome assembly RRZU01 (sample SAMN10456909, study PRJNA506462) | wastewater metagenome | isolation source: wastewater sludge | place: USA: Moscow, Idaho | reverse complement strand
CGACCGGATGCGCCGCCAGCGCTGCATGGTCGGGGCGCTGGTCAAGCAGATCAACCCCGCCAAGATGATCGAACGCTACCCGCAGATCGCCAAGGTCGCGAAGGACAACATCTACACGAACATCCCCCAGCAGCACCTCGCCGCCTGGGCCGAGCTCGCGACCCGCATGCAGCAGGGCGAGATCAAGTCGCTGCCCTTCAGCAACAAGGTGATCAACGTCGGCAACCCCGACTTCGGGCTGATCCAGCAGATGGTGCAGGACGCGATCTACGGCACCGCGACCGCGCCGACGCCGACCTCCTCGCCCTCGGCGACGAAGACGCCGACGACGAAGACCACGAAGACGTCCACGTCGAGTCCGAGCAGCTCCCCCACCCCGACCGACGGCGTCGTCAAGGTCTCGGACGCCTGCTGAGCACCTGATCGTCACGCCGATCCTCACGTGGTGGCCGACGGCGCCACCACGTGAGGATCATCGCGACGAGCACGACGATCGAGATGACACCGGCCCACTTCGCGTATTCGGCGAGCAGGGGTAGGCCGCGCTCGCCGACGAAGAGCCCGAGGCCGACGCACAGACTCTGGGTGACGACGGCGACGGCGAGGTCGACGAGCAGGAACGTGCGCAGCCGCGTGCCCGACGTGCCGAGCGCGGGGAGGACGACCTCGCGGGCGACGGGCAGCGGGATGTAGGTGACGGCGATCGCGAGCACCTGGTAGCGGCGCACGAGCGCTTCGGCGCGGGCGATCCGTCGGCGGGCCCGCGGCCTCGACCCGCCGAGCCGGGTGAGCACCGTGTCACCCCAGAGTCGACCGGCCCACCAGTAGACCCAGTGGAACTTCATGATCGAGAGCACCGCGAGCGGCAGCGGCCACCAGATAGCCGCCTCACCGGTGCGGGCGAGTACCCCGACCGCGACGAGGGCGACGCGGGAGCCGGTGATCGCCGCGAGCGCCTCAGGCGACATCGCGAGGAGGACCGGGCGCAGCGGTAGGAAGATCAGCCCGTAGGCGACGGTGACGGCGAGCGCGAGGGAGCACCAGACCTCGGCCCGCCGGCGCACCTGGGTCATGTCACCGGCTCCGGACGCCACAGATCCCCGGCGGAAAACCACCGGGGATCTGGGCTGCTCGAGCTTCGAGCGGGAAGATCAGAGGGGACGGACGGCGTCCGCCTGCGGGCCCTTGGGGCCCTGGGTGACCTCGAACTCGACGCGCTGCGCCTCGTCCAGGGAGCGGTAGCCGTTGGTCTGGATCGCGGAGTAGTGCACGAAAACGTCGGGGCCACCGCCGTCCTGAGCAATGAAGCCGAAGCCCTTTTCGGCGTTGAACCACTTAACGGTGCCCTGTGCCATGGGGAAAACAACTCTCTATCTTGATCGGTGCGATGGATCCCGCACTTCGCGAGATCCAGGCTGCCGCACTCACCCCACAACGAGCGGGACGTGCCCGTTCTGGCGAAACACTGCAAAGGCGACGTTTCTTCGAACTGCGAGGAACTGCACATGCAACCGCGGACCACGTTAGCACGGGGGGTCTCACCGGCGGCAGCCTCCGGCGGACAATTGACCAGATCCCGGACGCGTCGAAATCCCCTCGTCAGGGCGCTGAGCAGGCAACGAGGAACCTCGACTTACGGTACTTTTTCTACCTTTGCGCGGCGACCGCGTCGGCGACGACCCCGTCACCGCGACCGCGGCAGCCGCAGGACTCGCGGTGCGTCACCTCACCCGAGAGCCGCAGCGTCTGGGCCGGGGCCTGCGGATCGGCGAGCCGGCGGACGAGCAGCTGCACCGCGCGGGCCCCGATCGCGAAGCTCGGCTGGGCGATCGTCGTGAGCCGCGGCGAGAACACATCGCCCCACGGCAAATCGTCGAAGCAGACGAGCGCCATGTCGCCGGGCACGTCGACACCGGCGTCCTGCAGGGCACGCAACGCCCCCATCGTCATCGCGTCGTTGGCGATGAAGACACCCGTGGGCGCCGGCTTGGCGGCCAGGAGGGCCATCATCGCCCGGCGCCCGCCTTGCTCGGTCGAGTCGCCGTCGACGACGTATTGACTGTCGACCCGGATGCTGCGGCGACGATGCGCGGCGCGGTAGCCCTCGAACCGCTCGCTCGTCGTCGCCAATCCGCTACGACCAGTGATGATCCCGACCCTTTTGTGCCCGATCTGCAGGAGATGCTCGACCACGGCGGCCGATCCGGTCTCGTTCTCCACCCCGACCTGATCGACGCGCATGTCCTGCAGGCGGTCGATGACGACATAGGGCACCGCGTGCTCCTGGAGGAGCCGCAGCGTCGACTGCTGCCAGTTCGCGGTGGGGGCGATGAGCATCCCGCCGACGTGGTGCGCCAGGAGATTCGCGACGACCCGCTCCTCGCGGTCCTCGTCGTCGCGGGTGTCGGACAGGAGGAGCTGCATGCCCTGACGGTGCGACTCGGCCTCGATGCCGGCGACGAGCTCCTGCCCGTACATGCTCGAGACCCACGACATCGACAGTCCGATGGTGACGGTCGAGCCGGCGGCGAGTGAGCGGGCGACCGGCTTGTGCGTGAAGCCGAGCTCCTCCATGACCGCCAGGACGGTGGCACGGGTGTCAGGGGCAACCGGGCGGGTGCCGTTGATGACGTGGGACACGGTGCTCACGGAGACCCCCGCCGCTTTGGCGACCATCGTCATCGTCACTGCAGGCATCCCCCCATCGTTGCGCAAGGACGTGGCCTGAATCGAGGAATTCCGTGTGACGCAGATCACGTCGTCAGCGACGGACGGTTGGCGGACGTCGAAGGCTTGGGCCTGCGTCGTGAAAGAACCTGGCGATATACCCCCCTGGGTATATGATGGAGGCGTCAGGATCGATGACCGAGGAACGGAGACGCCCGATGTGCCGCAAAGTGACGTGCTCGACCTGTCGGAAGGCGACGTGGAGTGGCTGCGGCCAACATGTCGAGGAGGCACTGGCCGGGGTGCCCGCGAGCGACCGGTGCCGGTGCGCCTCGGGCGATGCGGGCTCGAAGGGCACCACCGCCTCGACCGGCACGACCACCATCTCGACCGGCACGAGCGGATGGAGCAGCGCCGCCGGCTCGACGGATGCCGCCGGGCCGCAGCGGACGGGCGGCGTGCGCGGCCTTCTGTCCCGGATCTTCGGCCGCTGAGCATCGGTCGCGGGCCGAGACTCTGACGGAGACTCTGAGACGACTCCGAGATGACACGGCGATAGCGAGCGGAGGGCGTGGGATTCGAACCCACGATGACGTTGCCGCCATAGCGGTTTTCAAGACCGCCGCACTAGGCCACTATGCGAGCCCTCCTGGTCCTGCCCACGGTACCCGGCCGACCCACCCCTTCCCTGCGCACATCGCCGACGTCGATGCGCGCCAACGCCTCTGCTCGCGCCGTGCACCGTGTGCCCATAGAGTCGAACCCGACGGAGTCAACGAAAGGAAGCTCAATGAACAGGCTAATGTTCATCGCCGGGGCCGCGATCGGTTATGTGCTCGGCGCACGGGACGGCCGCGGTCGCTACGAGCAGATCAAGTCGCAGGCCGACTCGCTCTGGCACGACCCGCGCGTGCAGGAGAAGGTGAGCACCGCGAGCGCCACCGTCAAGGAGAAGGCTCCCGAGGTGCAGGCCAAGCTGACCGACGCCGCGAGCCACGCCGCGGACGCCGCGAAGACCAAGCTGAGCAAGGACAAGTCGGACGACACCGGCGCCGCGGGGACGACGACCTACCCGCCGACCAGCAACTGAGCCGACGGCTCCCTGCGCGCGCTCGGTCGACGCGCGCTGACACGCCGAAGGGGCGGACCGTGACGGTCCGCCCCTTCGGCGTGTGGGCACCCTGTCGGTGCCTCAGGTGTCGTCTCTACCAGCGGGCGACGCGTGTCGAGGCGCCGGCCGCGTGCCGGGTGGCGAGCACGCCACAACCGGCCGTCGTCAGCGCGAGCACGACGAGCAGAAGCGCAGGCGCCCATGACTGCTTGCCGGAGGCCGCGAGGACCGCGGTGGCCAGAAGCGGCACAAACCCGCTGATGATCGAGGCGATGTTCGCCGAGAGTGAGACTCCGGAGTAGCGCAGGTTGGCCGGGAAGAGCTCGGTGAGGAGCGCCCCCGAGGCTGCGTAGGGGATCGACAGCAGGGCGATGCCGACGACGATCCCGCTGACGACGAGCGCGGGGTTTTTCGTGTCGACCATGAGGAAGAGCGGGTAGGCGAAGAGCGCGGACGCGAGCCCGCCGATGAGCGTGACGCGCCCGGCCCCGATCCGCTCGACCATCCGGCCGCCGGCGATCAGGACGAGAATCTCGACGGCGGCGGCCACCAGCGTCGCCCCGAGCAGCAGCGAGCGCGACAGCCCGAGCGTGCCCGTGCCGTAGGCGATCATGAACGTCGTGACGAGGTAGAAGCCGCCGACGCCCAGGAGCGAGGATCCGCCGCCGATGAGCAGCTCGCGCCATCCCTTGGTGAAGACCGTGCGCACCGGGGTGGCGGCCAGCTCGTCCTTCTCCAGCATGAGCTCGAAGAGCGGGGACTCCTCGACGCGCTTGCGGATGTAGACCGCGATGTAGAGCAGCGGGAATCCCAGGAGGAACGGGATGCGCCAGCCCCAGGACATGAACGCCTCCTGGGGCAGGAGGCCGACGGCGAAGAAGGCACCCGAGGAGAGCAGCGTGCCGATCGGCGAGCCGATCTGAGGCATCGCCGCGTAGCGACCTCGACGCTCGGCGGGGGCATGCTCGACGGCGAGCGTGACGGCACCTCCCCACTCCCCACCGACCGCGACGCCCTGGAGCAGGCGCAGGCTCGTGAGGAGGACGGGCGCCGCGACGCCGATCTGCGCGTAGGTCGGCAGGAGTCCGATCCCACCGGTGACGAAGCCGATGAGCACGACGGTGATGAGCAGGGCCTTGCGCCGGCCCACCTTGTCGCCGATGCGGCCGAAGATCAGCGCGCCGATCGGACGGGCGACGAAGCCGACGGCGAACGTCGCGAAGGCCGCCATCGTCGAGACGAGCGGGTCCTTCGTCGCGAAGAAGAGCTGGTTGAAGACGAGCGACGCGGCGGTGCCGTAGAGGAAGAAGTCGTACCACTCCAGGGCGGTGCCGACGAAGGCGCCGAATGCGACCTTGCGGGCGTCGGCATCGGTGACGACGATGTCGTCGGATCCACCGCCTGGGGGACGATCAGTGGCTGAGTCCGAACTCATCACATGCTCCTTGCTGGTGGGTGGGCAGGCCGAAGCGCACATCGTGCGAGGCGCGACCGCCGAGCACGGTAGCCAGGACCGGCAGGTCCGGCAACGCGTGCGGGTCGACGTCGGTCGGATCCTCGGCGAGGATCGCCAGGTCGGCGAGCATGCCGGGCCGGATTCGACCGCGCAGATCCTCCTCGCCTGCGATCCAGGCGGCGTCGACGGTGTAGGCCGCCAGCGCGGTGAGTGCGTCGACCCGCTCGTCGGGCCCGATGAGGGCACCGGCACTCGTCTCCCGCAGGATCATCGAACTCATGCCCGCGAGCGGTCGGCCGTCGGCCACGGGCCGGTCACTGCTGCCGGGCACCCGACAGCCCGCCTCGAGGAACGACCGGTGCCGGTAGAGGAGGTCGGCCCGCGCCGGGCCCATCGCCGCCGCCATCGAGTCCCCGATGTCGTGGAGGAAGCGCAGCTGCGGCATCGGCGTAACCCTCAGGGCGGCCATGCGCGCGATCTGGGCATCGGAGGTGACCCCCGCGTGCTCGATCCGGTGGCGCACCTCGGGGCGCGGCCATCGCCGTTGCGCCTCCTCGAAGACGTCGAGGGCCAGGTCGACGGCGGCGTCTCCGATCGCATGCGCGGCGACCTGCCAGCCGCCCGCGTGCGTCGCGAGGATCGCGGCTCGCATGGACTCCGCATCGTCCTGCAGGTAGCCGCGGGGGTGGGGGCCCCGGGCACCGCCGGCGCAGCCGCAGTAGTCCTGCGTCATCGCCGCGGTGCGCCCGAGCAGGGAGCCGTCCATCCAGATCTTCATCGCGCCGAGCCGGAGGCGGTCGCCGCCGAACCCGGTGCGCAGCCCGAGGTCGATCCCGAAGGTCATGTCGTCCTCGGGGTGACCGCGCACCTCATGGAGCGCGTCGACGCACGGCATGAGCTGCACCCGCACGTCGAGGCGCCCCGCGTCGAGTGCCGCCTGATAGGCGCCGGCCTCCAGAGGCGACTTGCCGAGCCACCCGCGGCCCATGCCGCACTCGGTGACGTGGGTCAGCCCCTCGCGCGCGAAGGCGGTGGAGGCCTCGGCCAGTGCGTCCACCAGCCGGCTCATCGGGTAGGGCGTGACGTGGGCGACGACGAGATTCTGGGCCTGTTCCTGGAGCACCCCGGTGACGCGGCCGGACCCGTCGGTCGCGATGACCCCGCCGTCGGGGCAGGTCGCGGACCCGTCGAGCAGCCCGAGCGTGTCCGCCAGGCCGGTCGAGACGACAGCGATGTGGCCCGAGCGATGCGTGAGCCAGACGGGCCGGCCCCCTGCCGCGCGGTCCAGCGCATCGCGATCCGGGTGGGCGTGCAGGAGGTTGTCGTCGTAGCCGGAGCCCACGACCATCTCGTCGGGCCCGAGGCTCTCGGCGCGCTGCGCGACGAGCTCGTAGACACGACCCAGGTCGCTCACGCCGACGAGGTCGATCGCTCCCAGGGCCAGACCGAACCACGCCATGTGGTTGTGTCCGTCGCCGAATCCCGGAGTGATGCAGGCACCCTCGACGTCGATGTCGCTCCGGGCGCGCAGGCCACTCAGCTCATCCGCGGAGCCGACCGCGACGATGCGGTCGCCGAGGATCGCCAGAGCCTGGGCCTGCGGGCGGCCGGGATCCATCGTGAGGATCCGAGCTCCCCGCAGGATGAGGTCTACCTCCACGCCGCTCCTCCTTGTGCGTCGAATGTCGTGCGCTGTCTCGTGAGGGTGCTGCTCCACCGGTTGCCCCGGAGCGGGTCACGCCAGGTGGTGCACGCGGGTCAAGGGCAGATCGTGGGCGTGCGTGAGCGGCACCGGCGTGCCGTCGACGTGCACGGGCTCGCCCCGCCCGACGATGTCGATCCGCGGGGTGGCCGTGTTGTCGACCATGTCGGCGCACGTCAGTCCGCGTGAGGCGGAGATCGCTTCGTAGCGGTGACCGCGTGGCAGCGAGCGCGCCGCCGAGGAATGCAGGCAGCTCCCACTGACGAAGATCCGCGCGAGGTGCGCCGGCCCGGCGCCGAGCCCACCGAAGTACGGCCCCATGACCCGCGGCTGGGTGAGTCGGGTCGAGCCGGATCCCGAGCCGACAGCACCCCAGGCGACGAAGCCGGACTTGACGACGAGTTCGGGCTGGGCACCGAACCACGCGGGCTGCCACAGGACGACGTCTGCGAGACGCCCTGGGCGCAGCGACCCGACATGCTCGGACAGTCCGTGGGCGATCGCCGGGTTGATCGTCAGCTTGGCGAGATAACGGCGGACGCGGTCGTTCGCCAGATGGTCGGGGCCGAGCTCTCCGGCGAGGCCCGCTTGCACATGCGCGAGTTGCCATGTCCGGCGGCTCACCTCGGCGATCCGGCCCATCCCCAGCGCATCGGAGTTGATGATGCTGATCGCGCCGAGGTCGTGGAGGCGATTCTCGGCCGCGATCGCATACTCGCGGATCCGTGAGGCCGCGATCTCCCGATCCGAGTCGAGCAGGCCGTGCCCGCGGTGCACGGTCATCGTCATCGGGCCGAGCTCTGCGACGGTCGCCGGCGTCAGGGGAAGCGTCGGGGTCGTCGAACTCGTGAGCACGTGGGGCTTCTCGACGATCTTCAGCAGATCGGTGTGCCCCCCGCCGCCCTCGACGTGATACGCGCGCACCGTCCGCCCGGCCGTGGCCGCGAGGGTGTCAGCGAGATAGCCCGTCTCGTTGAGCGTGTCGGTGTGCAGGGCCACCGGCAGGTCGGCCTCCTGCGCCACGGACAGGCAGGTGTCGATGATCGCCGGGCTCGCACCCCAGTCCTCGTGGATCTTGAATCCGCCGCAGCCGCTGGCCACCGACTTCAGGAGCAGCCCCCGATCGGTGGACGACCCGCGAGCGAGGAAAGCCGCATTGATCGGCGCATGCGCCCACCCCTCGATGAGCGCGTGCAGATTGTGCGCCGGGTTGGCGCCGACGTCCCACACCCCGCCGATGCCCATCCCGACGATCGTGGTGATCCCCGAGCCGAGCGCCGCGGGCACGAGCGCCGCATTCGACATGTGGACGTGGGAGTCGACGACGCCCGGGGTGGCGATGAGCCCCTCCCCGGTGATCATCGCCGTGTGGGCGTCGACCTCGAGCTCGACCCCGGCCTGCAACTCGGGGTTGCCAGCGCGCCCGACGCCGACGATCCGGCCGTCCTTGATCCCGATATTCGTCTTGCGGAAGCCGAGCAGCGGGTCCAGGAGAAGGACGCCGAGGATCACCATGTCCAGGGCGCTGTCGCGGCCCGCCGCCGAGCTGACGAGCGCTCCGTGACGCGCTGTCTTCCCGCAGCCGCCGATGAGCTCCTCGCCGTGCTCGGTGTCATCGGCCTCGACCCGAATCCACAGGTCCGTGTCCCCCAGACGCACCAGGTCGCCGGTGGTCGGGCCGTAGAGCGAGATGTAGTCACGGGCGTCGATACTCATCCGGCGCGGGTCACCGCGCCGGACGTCCACGCGGCCGTCGGCGCTCGGAGGTGTCACGTGCTCACCTCGATCTCGACGACGTCGACCCGTGTCGTCGTGCCCGGCTCGAAGCGGTGGCTCATTCCCGACGGGGCGTCCAGCCGCCAGCGCGCGCCGGACGGCGTGCTCGGCAGCTCGAAGACGAGGGCGGGATTGAGGCTCTCCAGCGGCGTGTGCGAGGAGATCCAGATCGGGTCGTGTCCGCGATGGTGCACGATCGCCCTCCCCCGCTGCCGCCCCGGGGCGAGCTCGATGCGGTCGGCGCCGGGCCGGACGCTCCCGCGCGCAGCACCGAACGGGTGCGGCACGTGAACGAGCACGCTGCCATAGGGGAAGAGGGCCTCGACCTGGACGAAGGGCACGAGATCCGCGACCCCGGGCAGAATGGCGTGTCTCGGCACGACCCCGGCGGCACGCGCGACGATCTCGTCCAGCTCGACGCCGTCCCAGGCCCACTCGAGGATCTCGTCGCAGACGAGGGCCACCGACTCCGCCGCCCCGAGCCGCGCACCGCGCGCGAGCCGCCGGCGCGCGAGGTCCGCGCCGGCCGCAAGGACGAGCCGTTCCTGCTCTCGTGTCGTGAGATGCATGCCGCGCACTCTGCCCTACGTCACCGACAGAGTGGAAGGGCGAGGCACCCAGGCGCACGGAACGCCCTGCGTTTCAAGCCCCTTCGTCGGGGCACCGGGTCCGGGCCAGCCGCCGGCTGGGCCGTCCTTCGATGTGAAGCACGGCCCAGTCGGCGTGAGGCCAGGTGCGGTCGGTGCTCAGATCCAGAGCTCCGGGTCGGCGAAGAGCGCCTCGTAGGGGTCGGTCGTGCCGCGCAGCGGACGGGTGCGGGCGGGCACGCCGGCGGCGACGTAGCCGTCGGGCACCTCCTTGACGACGACCGAGTTGGCGCCGATCTGGGCGCCGTCGCCGATGCGGATGTTGCCGAGCACCTTGGCACCCGCGCCGATCGTCACGCCGTTGCCGATCGTCGGGTGGCGCTTGCCCTTCTCCAGGGTGCGGCCGCCGAGGTTGATGCCGTTGTAGAGCATCACGTCGTCGCCGATCTCGGAGGTCTCGCCGATGACGACACCCATCCCGTGATCGATGAAGAAGCGTCGCCCGATCGTCGCGCCGGGGTGGATCTCGACGCCGGTCGTCGCCCGCATCACGTTGGACAGAACGCGCGCCGGCAGCCGCAGCTCCTCGCGCTGCCACATCGAGTGGGCGACCCGGTGCCCCCAGATCGCGTGGAGCCCGGGCGAGACGACGGCCATCTGCAGGCGCGACGTCGCGGCGGGGTCACGCGCCACCGCGGCGTCGAGGTCCTCGATGAGCCCGTCGCGCACGCGTCGCCACAGCGGCCGTCCCGTCTGCTCCGGGGAGTCCGGACTGGCGCACTTGCGGGATGCGCCGGCGGCGTCGATCGGGTCGAGACCGACCGTCGCCTCCTCGAGGCGCTCGCGCTCGTCGGGTGCGGACCCTCCGGGCGAGGGCAGGGCGTTGAGCGCCTGCTCGACGAGCCGGAGCCCCGGTCGGCGACGACGCGTCGTGTCCGTCGCCGACGACCGGGGGGCGTGCAATTGGGCCTGGCTCATGTCGACCAACTCCTTGGGGTGGGGTGTCGAGCCGTGCAGGGGGCCGTCGCGTCCGATCGCTCGGATCAGTCGACGAGGCCCTCGAAGAGGATCGTCGAGAGGTAGCGCTCACCGAACGAGGGGATGATGACGACGATCGTCTTGCCCTGGTTCTCCGGGCGAGCGGCGACCTGGGCCGCCGCGGCGAGGGCGGCACCGGAGGAGATCCCGACGAGCAGACCCTCCTGCGTCGCGGCCTTGCGGGCCCACTCGACGGAGGTGGCCGCGTCGATGTCGATGACCTCGTCGTAGATGTCGCGGTCGAGGATGTCGGGCACGAAGTTCGCGCCGAGGCCCTGGATCTTGTGCGGGCCGGGCTGGCCGCCGTTGAGGATCGGGGACTCCGCGGGCTCGACGGCAATCATCTTCACCTCGGGCTTGCGCTCCTTGAGGTAGCGGCCCGCGCCGGTGATCGTGCCGCCGGTGCCGATGCCGGCGATGACGATGTCGGCCTGGCCGTCGGTGTCCTCCCAGATCTCCGGTCCGGTCGTCTCGAAGTGGATCTTGGGGTTCGCCGCGTTGGCGAACTGGCGGGCGAGCACCGCGTTCTGCTCCGCGCCGATCTCCTCGGCCTTGTTGACCGCACCCTTCATGCCCTCCGAGCCCGGGGTGAGGACGAGCTCGGCGCCGTAGGCGCGCAGCAGGGCGCGACGCTCCTTGGACATCGTCTCGGGCATCGTCAGGACGACCCGGTAGCCGCGGGCCGCGCCGACCATCGCCAGCGCGATGCCGGTGTTGCCGCTCGTCGCCTCGACGATCGTGCCGCCGGGCTGGAGCTGGCCGGACTCCTCCGCCGCGTTGATGATCGAGACACCGATGCGGTCCTTGACCGAGTTCGCCGGGTTGTAGAACTCGAGCTTCGCCGCCACCGTCGTGCCGCTGTCCGCGGTGTCGATGATGCGGTTGATGCGAACCAGCGGGGTGCGGCCGATGAGAGCGGTCACGTCGTCATAGATGGGCACAGCGGGCCTTTCGGGTCACGAGTCAGGTCACCCGCATAGCCGTCTGCGGGTTATAGATATTCCAAGAAGAGCTTATGCCCGAGGGTGGGTTCGGCGCGTAGCAGGGCGGGCGGTCGCCCGCATCCTGAGATCTGCGAGGCGGCCATCGCCAGGAGGCTCGCCAGCGGCCCGGCGCCGTCGACCTACTCCCCCAGTGAATCCGACCCGAGAATCGATCACCAGGCACTCTTGTCGGACCCCATCCGTATGCTGACCTCCATGTCAGCACTGCAGCTGGTGGCCATCGTCCTGTGCCTGGTGATCCCCACGATCGGGTGGATCCTGCTCTTCCGGATGTGCTTCCGATATGTCCGCATCTTCCGCTCCGGCGCGCCGGACCCGACGCGCACCGGTGAGCCGGGCCGACGGACCGCCACCTTGCTGCGGGAGTTCCTCGGCCATACGCGCATGGCGCGGCTGCCGGTCGTGGCCATCGCGCACTGGATCACCGCGATCTCGTTCCTCGTGCTGTTCTCGACGCTGGTCAACGCGTTCTTCCAGCTCGTGTGGGCCGAGTTCAGGCTGCCGATCATCGGGCACTTCCCGCCCTTCGAGTGGCTCATCGAATTCCTCGCGTGGGGCGCCTTCTTCAGCATCATCGTGCTCGCAGTGATCCGGCAGCGCGCGGCCCCCTGGAGCACGACCCCGCCGCGCCGCAGCCGCTTCTTCGGCTCGACGTGGTGGCAGGCCTACTACGTCGAGTTCACGATCTTCGCCGTCGGACTGTGCATCGTGCTGCTACGCACGCTCGAGGCCGCGCTCGTCAAGATCATCGAGCCGGACACGAGCATCGCCCTGCACTTCCCGCTCACCGGCTGGATGGCGGGCATGTGGTCGGGCCTGAGCGAGGCGCAGCTGCGCGAAACGATCTACCTCGTCGCGATGATCAAGATCCTCGTCTCGTTCGCGTGGATGATCACGATCGCCCTCACCCCGACCATGGGTGTCGCCTGGCACCGCTTCCTCGCCTTCTTCAACATCTGGTTCAAGCGCCACCCGGACGGCCGCACCTCCCTGGGCGCGCTCCAGCCGATGAAGATCGACGGGGTCGCCGTGACCGCCGAGAACCTCGAGGACGTCATGGAGGGGATGGGCGAGGACGAGGACGCCGAGCCCGCGATGGGCGTCGGGCGGATCGAGCAGTTCACGTGGAAGGGCCTGCTCGACTTCACGACCTGCACCGAGTGCGGTCGGTGCCAGAGCCAGTGCCCGGCGTGGAACACCGACAAGCCGCTGTCCCCCAAGCTGCTCATGATGACGCTGCGGGACAACACGCACGCGCAGGCGCCCTACCTGCTCGCGACGTCGGACGCTCGCGCGGCGCTGCCCGAGTCCGAGCGCGCCCTATCGCAGGTGCCGCTCGTCGGTGCGACCGGCTACTCCCTTGACGAGGCGCTCACCGCCTACTCGGCGACCGGTCCCGACGCGATCATCGACGAGGACGTCCTCTGGTCGTGCACGACGTGTGGCGCGTGCGTCGAGCAGTGCCCCGTCGACATCGAGCATGTCGACGCGATCGTCGACATGCGGCGGAACAAGGTGCTCATCGAGTCGGCCTTCCCCGCTGAGCTCGGCGGACTCTTCAAGAACCTCGAGAGCCGGCAGAACCCCTGGGGCATGGCCTCCAAGCTGCGCCTCGACTGGGCCAAGGGACTGCCCTTCGACGTGCCGATCGTCGGCTCCGACGTCGAGTCCCTCGAGGAGGTCGACTACCTCTTCTGGGTCGGCTGCGCCGGCGCCTACGAGGACCGCGCGAAGAAGACGACCCGCGCCGTCGCCGAGCTGCTCCACACCGCCGGGGTGTCCTTCGCCGTGCTCGGCGAGGGCGAGGCGTGCACCGGTGACTCGGCCCGCCGCGCGGGCAACGAGATCCTCTACCAGATGCTCGCGGCGCAGAACGTCGAGACGCTGCGCGAGGCCGGGGCGACGAAGATCGTCGTCACGTGTGCGCACTGCTTCAACACGATCGGCAACGAATACCCCCAGATCGGTGGCACGTTCGAGGTCGTTCACCACACGCAGCTGCTCAACCGGCTCGTGCGCGACAAGCGCCTCGTGCCCGTGGCTCGCCCCGACGCCGCGTCTCGCAAGGACGTCGCCTCGACGGCCGAGTCGGTCACCTATCACGACCCCTGCTACCTCGGGCGCCACAACAACGTCTACGCCCCGCCGCGCGAGCTGCTCGGCGCCCTGCCCGGCGTCGAGCTGCGCGAGATGCCCCGCCACGGCGAGAAGTCCTTCTGTTGCGGCGCCGGTGGCGCGCGGATGTGGATGGAGGAGAAGCTCGGTAGCCGCATCAACGTCAACCGCACCGAAGAGGCCGTCGCGACCGGCGCGGAGCGGATCGCCGTCGGCTGCCCGTTCTGCCGCGTCATGCTGTCCGACGGGCTGACGGCCCAGCAGGCCGAGGGCAAGGCCGGCGCGGAGGTCGAGGTCGTCGACGTCGCGCAGATGCTGCTCGCCGCCGTGCGGGAGGCTCCGGCCGAGGTCGAGGGGACCGACGCCGGCACTCCGGCCGCTACTCCCGTTGCCTCGGCTGCCCCGGCTGCCTCTGCGACTGCCGTGGCCGATCGGCCGCGCGAGACCGCTGCTGCCCCGGTGGGCGACGCCTCCCCTGCGACGCCGGCTGCGCCTGCTGCGGCTGCGCCGGCTCCCGCTGCACCCGCGGCGGGCGGCTCGGCGATGTCGGCGTCGGACGCGCTCGCGGCGATGCAGGCCAAGAGCGCACCGTCCGATGAGGCGGCCCCAGCCAAGCCCGCGGGCAAGGCCGTGAGCGCCAGCGACGCCCTGGCGGCGATGCAGGCCCAGGCCACCGGCGCACCCGCCGACGAGGCGGCACCGCCTGCGGCCCCGTCCGCCGGCAAGGCGGTCAGCGCCAGCGATGCCCTGGCGGCCATGCAGGCCCAGGCCAAGGGGGCGGACTCGGCAGCGCCGGCGACCCCTGCCGCGCCGACGACCGGCAAGGTGTCGGCGAGCGACGCCTTGGCCGCGATGAAGGCCCAGGCCGGTGGTGCAGCACCCGCCGCGCAGGCGCCTCAGGACGGTGCCGGTGACGGCGGGGCTGCCCCGGCCGCCTCGGCTCCTCCGAGCGGCAAGATGTCGGCCAGTGACGCCCTCGCGGCGATGATGGCCCAGTCCGGCGCCGCCCCGGCAGCTCCTGCGGACGCGACGACTTCGGAGGCTTCGACCACTCCGGCGACGGGGGAGGCTCCGGAGAGCGCGGCCGCCAAGCCGGCGACGCCCACGGGCAAGATGTCCGCCAGCGACGCATTGGCCGCCATGAAGGCACAGGCCGGTGCGGGTGCTGCCGACACCGGGTCCGGCTCTGAGGCCGGTGCTGCGGCCGCCCCGTCGGTGCCCGCCGCTCCCGCCGAGGCGGCTGCGACCCCGGCCGCACGCACCGGCAAGATGTCCGCCACGGACGCCCTTGCGGCGCTGAAGGCCCAGTCCGGCGCCCCCGCGCCGTCGGAGCCTGCGGCAGCGCAGCAGGCCTCACCCGCGGCGCCCGCGGCAGCCGCTGCACCGGCGGTACCGACCGGTCGCATGAGTGCCACGGATGCGTTGGCTGCACTTCGCGCCCAGGGATCGGGCGGTGCAGCCCCGGAGGCATCGACCGTCGCACCTGGCGCACCTGCTGCGGGCGACTCGGCCACGGAAGCACCTGCGCCGAAGGAGCCCACGGCTCCTGTGCCGCCGGCCGTTCCCCCGGCGGGATCTGCACCCCAGCCCGCCGCACCTGCCGCACCGTCGCAGGCCCCGGCTCCCGCCGCGTCTGCTGCGCCTGCGGCTGCTTCGTCGGCACCCGCCCCGGCAGCGATGCCGTCGGGTCGTATGAGCGCTACGGAGGCGCTCGCTCTCCTCAAGGGGCAGCCCGCTGCCGCGACGGGATCACCGCTGGCCGAGTCCGCACCGGCACAGGCCGCACCGGCACAGGCCGAGCCGTCGGCCGCGTCGCCCTACGCCGAGCCGAGCGCGCCCGCGGTCGAGACGCCTACAGCACCCGAGTCGGCCGCGGCCGCTCAGCCGGTCGAGACGGCCTCCCCGAGTGATGGCGCCCAGCCGACTCAGGCCGCCGAGCCGGCCGAGGCTCCTCAGCCCACCACCGCGCAGGCCCAGGTGTCGGGGCAGACCCAGGTGTCCGAGCAGGCGCCGGCTGCACCCGCTGCAGCCGGATCGGCGATGGCCGAAACGACCGCATCGGGTCGCGTCTCGGCCGCCGGGGCCCTCGCGCGCTTCCGGGCGCAGTCCGGTGCTGCGGCGCCCGCCGCCTCGACGCCCGACCCCGCGGTAGGGCCCTCGCCGGCCGAGCCCGCACACGAGGCGACGACGCCGCAGACGGAGGCACCGGCCGAGTCGGCCGTGTCCGTGCCGTCGGCAGCCGATGCCGAGTCCGCTCCCCCGGCACCGGCACCGGCACCGGCATCGACGGAGGCGCCGGCGGCCGGCACGTCCGCGCAGGCGGCCGCCACCACCGCGCCCGCGAGTTCGACGGGGACCACCGGCACCCCGGCGGCCTCCGCGTGGCAGCGGCTCGCCGAGGCGGCCGGCGGCAAGCCGATCGCAGCCTCCGAGGCGCTGAAGATCCTCCGCGGGGAGTAGCCCACGGCATCACCCCGACTCAGCGGGCCCCGCTCTTCCGAGCGGGGCCCGCTGTTGCGTGGAGGCCACCGTCGCCCGCCGATACACCGCGCACCGACGCCCGGCGAAGGCACGGTCTTTCCGGACGCGCGCGGACCCGCCCACCCGAGACAGTGCCGACATCGCAATGTCGCTCATCGCGACGGCGCTGCAGGCGCAGGACCGCTCGGGCGCCGTCCGGCCCCCGGCTCAGGCGCTGTCGGGCCCTACGCCGTCACCGTCGCTGGGATCTCGCTCGTGTGCGCGCTGCTCGTGCGCGAGACGGCGAATCGCTCCCTCGACCACACGGTCTGAGGCTGACCGTCACACCACCCTGCGTCGGGCGGCGGTCGTCCGGACACGCATGGGTCGTCCGGGCACCCCGACACACGACTGGACACCTCCAATTGGAGGTGTCCAGACGGCGTTCGAGGTGTCCGGACGACGTCGAGAGGTCCGGACGGGGGCACGGTCGGCCTACGGCGCGTCCGCTCCCACCGAGGGAGCCGGGTCGCTCAGCGGCGGCTCCGGGATGAGCCGACCGGCATCGGACTCGGTGTCCTCGGCGGACCCATCCGAAGACCCCTGCGACCCCTCAGGAGCGATCGCGCCGCGGAACTGGGCGTTGTAGAGCCGCGCGTACGCGCCGTCGGCCGCGAGCAGCTCGTCGTGCGTGCCCTGCTCGACGATCCGCCCCTCCTCCATGACGAGGATGAGATCGGCGTCCCGGATCGTGGAGAGCCGGTGGGCGATGACGAAGCTCGTCCGGTCGGTCCGCAGCGCGGCCATCGCCTGCTGGAGGAGCAGCTCGGTGCGGGTGTCGACCGAGCTCGTCGCCTCGTCGAGGATGAGCAGGCTCGGGTTCGACAGGAACGCCCGCGCGATGGTGATGAGCTGCTTCTCGCCTGCGGAGACGTTGCCGCCCTCGTCGTCGAGCACCGTGTCGTACCCGTCGGGCAGGTGCTGGACGAACCGGTCGACGTACGTCGCCTCGGCCGCCGCGCGGATCTCCCCCTCGGTCGCGTCGGGCCGCCCGTAGGCGATGTTCTCCCGGATCGTCCCCTTGAAGACCCACGCATCCTGGAGCACCATGCCGATCTCGTCGCGCAACTCCCGCCGCGACAGGTCGGTGATGTCGAGGCCGTCGAGGGTGATCCGCCCGGCGTCGAGCTCGTAGAACCGCATGATGAGGTTGACCAGCGTCGTCTTACCGGCGCCGGTCGGGCCGACGATCGCGACCGTCTGGCCGGGCTCGGCGACGAGCGAGAGGTCCTCGATGAGCGGCTTGCTCGGGTCGTAGGCGAAGCTCACGTCCTCGAATTCGATACGCCCGCAAGCGCCTTCGATCTCCGGACCGTCAGCCTCGGGCACCTGCTCGTCGGCGTCGAGCAGCTCGAAGACCCGCTCGGCGGAGGCGACGCCGGACTGCAGGAGGTTCGCCATCGACGCGACCTGCGTGAGCGGCTGCGTGAACTGCCGCGAGTACTGGATGAACGCCTGCACGTCGCCGAGCGACAGCGCGCCCGAGGTCACCCGCAGCCCGCCGACGACCGCGACGAGCACGTAGTTGAGGTTCCCGACGAACATCATGATCGGCATGATCATGCCGCTGACCGCCTGCGCCCCGAACGATGCGTCGCGCAGCTCGCGGTTCGTCACCTCGACGCGGCGCAGCACCTCCTCGCGACGACCGAAGACCGTGACGAGCTCGTGCCCGGTGAAGGCCTCCTCGATCTCGCCGTTGAGGGCGCCGGTGCGATCCCACTGGCGGATGAAGAGCTTCTGACTCCGCTTCGCCACGATCGCCGTGACCCCGATCGACAGCGGGATCGACACGAGCGCGATGAGCGTGAGCAGCGGGGAGATGACGAGCATGAGCGCGAGGATCGCGATGACCGTGACGACCGCGTTGAGCATCTGCATGAACGTCTGCTGCAGGGTCTGCCCGAGGTTGTCGATGTCGTTCGTCACCCGGCTCAGCAGTTCACCGCGCGGGCGCGTGTCGAAGTAGCTCAACGGAAGTCGGTGCAGCTTGTCCTCGACGTCGGCGCGGAGCCGACGCATCGCGTCGACCGCGACGTAGTTGAAGAGCCGCCCCGAGACCCACATGAGCATCGACGCGACGACATACAGCCCGAGCACGATGAGGAGCACGCGGGTCAGCTCGTCGAACTGGATGCCGCGACCGGGCACGACGTCCATCGAGGCGAGCATGTCGGCCAGGGTCGACTCACCCTGCGCGCGCAACTGCGCGACGACCTGCGCCTTGTCCGCGCCCGCCGGCAGGTGCCCGCCGATGAAGCCCGCGAAGATGAGGTCGGTCGCCTGCCCGAGCACCTTCGGACCGAGCGTCGAGAGGATCACCGAGGCGACGGTGAGGACGAAGCCGAGCCCCACCGCGAGCCGGAACGGCTTGAGCCGCGCCAGAAGTCGCTTGGCCGAGCCACGGAAGTTCAGCGACTTCTCGACCGGCATCGCCATATTGGGACCGTGACCCGGGCCGCGTCCGGGGCGTCCACCCGGACCCCCGGGCCCACCCGGTCGACCAGGCGCTGTGCGTGTCGAGGTGCTCATGCCGCGTTCACCGTCATCTGGGATTCCGCGATCTCCTGGTAGGTCTGGCAGCTCTCAAGGAGTTCTTCGTGCGTGCCGAGCCCGACGACGCGCCCGGCCTCGAGGACGACGATCTGGTCGGCGTCGACGATCGAGGACACGCGCTGGGCGACGATGACGACCGTCGCGTCGCGCGTCACGGGCCGCAGCGCCGCCCGCAGGCGCGCGTCGGTCGCGAGGTCGAGCGCCGAGAACGAGTCGTCGAAGAGGTAGAGCTCGGGCTTGGCGACGAGGGCACGCGCGATGCACAGCCGCTGCCGCTGACCGCCGGAGACGTTCGTGCCGCCCTGGGCGATCGGCGATTCCAGCCCCTCCTCGAGCCGCTCCACGAAGTCGGCGGCCTGGGCGATGCGTAGCGCCTCCCACAGCTCCTCATCGGTCGCGTCGGGATTGCCGTAGCGCAGGTTGCTCGCGACGGTGCCGCTGAAGAGGTAGGGCCGCTGGGGCACGAGCCCGACCCGGCGCCACAGCTGCTCGGGCTCGATCTCGCGGACGTCGACACCGTCGAGGCGCACGTGCCCGCCGGTGGCGTCGAAGAGCCGCGGCATGAGGTTGATCAGCGTCGTCTTGCCGGCGCCGGTGCTCCCGATGACGGCCGTCGTCGTGCCGGGCCGCGCGGTGAAGGAGATGTCGCACAGCACGGGCGCGTCCGCCCCCGGGTAGATGAACGACACGTCGTCGAGCTCGAGGAGACCACCCTGGCCGCCCAGGGGGCGCGGCGCGACCGGCGGCACGACGCTGGACTCGGTCTCGAGCACCTCGCCGACGCGGTCTGCGGAGACGGCCGCGCGCGGGATCATCGTCGCGACCATCGTCGCCATCATGACGCTCATGAGGATCTGGATGAGATAGCTGATGTAGGCGAACAGCGCCCCGACCTGCATGTCTCCGCCAGCCACGCGGTGCGCCCCGAACCACAGGACCGCGACCGTCGAGACGTTCATGACGAGCATGACGATCGGGAACATGAGGACCATGAGGTTGCCGACGCCGAGGGTGGTGCCGGACAGCTCGCGGTTGGCGCGGTCGAAGCGGGTCTGCTCGAAGTCCTCGCGGACGAACGCGCGGACGACGCGGATGCCGGTGATCTGCTCGCGCAGCACGCGGTTCACCGTGTCCAGACGCACCTGCAGCTGCCGGAAGAGCGGCACCATCTTGCGGACGACGAGCAGGATCGCGATGACGAGCACCGGCACGGCGACCGCGACGAGCCAGGACAGCCCGACGTCCTCGCGCAGCGCCATGATGATGCCGCCGACCATCGTGATCGGGGCGCCGACGAGCATGATGCAGCCCATGACGACGAGCATCTGGATCTGCTGGATGTCGTTGGTGTTCCGGGTGATGAGCGAGGGCGCCCCGAAGTGCGCGAGCTCGCGCGAGCTGAAGCTCATGACCCGGCGGAAGAGGGCCTCGCGCAGGTCGGCGCCCATGCCCATCGCGGCCTTCGCGCCGGCGCGCACCGAGCCGATCTGGGCGAGCACCTGGACGAAGCTGAAGCCGAGCATCCACACCGAGACCGACCAGATGTGGGCCGTGTCGCCCTTGGCGACGCCGTTGTCGATGATGTCGGCGTTGAGGCTGGGCAGGAGGAGGCCGGCCAGGTTGCCGACGAGTTGGAGCGCGACGACGACGACGAGCGTGCCGCGATAGGGGCGCAGGTAGGTGCGCAGGAGGCGGTTCAGCACGGGCTTGCCTTCGATTCTGTGCAGGGATCGGGCGGTGAGGGCGGATGGGGGTCGGGGCCGGCGCGGCGCAGTGCCCCGTCGAGGAGGAGGTCGGTCACCTGCTCGGGGGTGAGCGGGCGGTCCCGACTGATGTGGCGGTGGCTCCCCCCGAAGGCGAGCATCCGCAGGACATGCGCGAATTCCTCGGGAGCCAGCCGCAGGTCGTCCGCATCGCCGGCGAAAACCTCGACGATGAGCCCGGCCGACCCCTCGTAGGGGGCGGCGGAGTGTTCCGGCGCGAGGGGGCACCCCGGGTGGTCGTGGTGGGTCGGCGGCCCGACGACCCCGAGGGGCCCGAGGAGCGCGAAGATCTCGCCGAAGCGGGCCATGAGGAGCCGCGCCACCGCCAGGGTCCGCTCGCGCAGGGGCTGCGACGCCTCGATCGTCGCCAGGCCCTGCGACAGCGGGCCGGGGCAGACGACGGCGCCGATGACCGCCTCGACGAGGGCGTCCTTGGTGTCGAAGACGCGGAAGAGCGTGCCCTCCGCGATGCCGGCCGCCGTCGCGATCTCGCGGGTGCTCGGGAGCTCGTGTCGCGCCCTGACCAGCTCGATCGTCGTGTCGACGAGGAGGCGGCGGCGGTCCTGCGGCGGGCGGGGGCTCGCGCGGCGCCGAGTGGCCGGCGGGGGTGCGGAAGCGGGGGTCACTCCCGCTACGGTACGCGGAGTGAGCACTCACTCACAACGCGTTATGCGCAAGCCGAGGACGGCCGACCCGGACCGAGGCAGGCGCAGGCCCCTCAGACGTCGATGCGGGAGAAGCCGTCGTGCGATCGGCTCGCGGTCGGCCCGCGCTGCCCCTGATAGTGCGAACCGCGCGTCGAGCTGCCGTACGGGTATTCGGCGGAGCTGGAGAGCTGGAAGAAGCAGAGCTGCCCGATCTTCATTCCGGGCCAGAGCTTGATGGGCAGCGTCGCGACATTGCTCAGCTCGAGCGTCACGTGCCCCGAGAAGCCGGGGTCGACGAAGCCGGCGGTCGCGTGCGTGAGCAGCCCGAGGCGACCGAGCGAGGACTTGCCCTCGACGCGGGCGGCGACGTCGTCGGGCAGCGTGACGGTCTCGTACGTCGAGCCGAGCACGAACTCGCCGGGGTGCAGGATGAACGACTCCCCCGCGGCCACCTCGATGAGCCGGGTCAGCTCGGGCTGATCCTCGCTCGGGTCGATGTAGGCGTACTTGTGGTTGTCGAAGAGCCGGAAGTAGCGGTCCAGCCGCACGTCGATGCTCGACGGCTGGATCATGCCGGCGTCGAAGGGGTCGAGGCTCACTCGACCGGCATCGACCTGGGCACGAATGTCTCTATCTGACAGCAGCACGCCGTTCAGGCTACTCGTGCCGGGCCCGCCCGGAGCCCGTCCGTCCGCCCCCGCGGGAGCGATTGCGAATTGCGCTGTCCCCCAGGTGGTCCGACCGCTGAGCACGAACGGTCGGCGAATCGGGCGACCTGTCGAGATTTTGCACGGTCCTGCCTCAGACCAGGCCCGTCTCAGCCGAAGGGGTGGTCGCGAGCGCATGCGAACGTGCCCGTTCATGGCGGCCGGCGTCGGAGGGGGCGCCGGTCGCCGTGGCACTCGCCTGCCGGGGGGCGCGCCGCCATGACGTCCGTGCATCGCGCACGGGACGCGTAGCCGCCGAGACAAGGATCCGCTCGCCCATGACGCCTCGCCCTGCCGCCCTGCTGCTCGCCCTCGGCCTCGCCGCTCCCCTGCTCACCGGGGCCCCGGCCGCGCACGCGGCGCCGGCAGCCCCGCCGGCTGCGGTGACAGCCGCAACGACGGCTGCGACCGCGAGCACGACGAGCAGCACGAACCCGATCGCGCTGGCCCGGGCGATGGAGACCGCGGTCGCGAGCCACCTCGCAGCGGGCGCGCGTAGCCGCTACCTCGGGTCGAGCCTGAGCGGCATGGTCGTCGACCGCACGAGCGGGCGCCTCATCTGGTCGAGCAATGTCTCGCGGACCCGGATGCCGGCCTCGACGCAGAAGGTGCTCACCGCCTTCGTCGCGCTGCGCTCGATGGATCCGAGCAAGCAGTTCGTGACCCGCACGTGGCAGTCGCAGGAGAACCCCGACAACATCTACCTGCGCGGCGCAGGCGACCCGACGATGACGAGCACCCGTCTCGCGAGCCTGGCCAAGCGCACGGCGCAGGCCCTGCAGGCCCAGGGCCGCACGAGCGTCGACCTCTCCCTCGACGATTCGATCTTCCCCGCGCCGAGCTCGGCCGTCGGGTGGAAGGCGAGCTACCTCACCGGCGGCGAGGTCCAGCGGATCCGCGGGTTGACGCTCGCCGGCTACCGCGGCAGCGACGGCACGGTCGCGGCGGGCAACATCTTCCGCGCCCAGCTGCTGCTCAACGGGATCACGGTCACCGACTTCGGCCGGGGCGTCGCGCCCGAGAGCCGCGACCAGCTCGCCGAGAGCTGGTCGGCGCAGGTCCGCTCGATCCTGGCGACGATGCTGTCGGCGAGCAACAACGATTACGCCGAATACCTGCTGCGCCACTCGGCGCTCGAGGCGGGCGCCTACCCGACGTGGACGAAGTCCCTCGCCCATGCGCGCTCGGTGCTCGTCGCGAACGGCATCCCGACCGCCGGCTACGCGGCCTACGACGGGTCCGGCCTCTCGCGTGCCAACCGGATGCCGGTGCGGACGCTCGTGAGCACCGTCTCGAAGATGTATGCCAATCCCAGCGACCGGGCGCTCGCCTTCGCGTGGGGCGCGATGCCGCGCGCGGGCCAGACGGGCACGCTGCGCTCGCGCTACAAGAGCGCCGCCCAGCGGTGCGCGACCGGCAAGGTCATCGCCAAGACGGGCACCCTCGGTGACGTCGTCGGGCTCGCCGGTGTCGCCAAGGGCGCCGACGGGCGCGACCGGGTCTTCGCGTTCCTCGAGAACGGCAACACCAAGACCGCCTCGGTCCGCAACGCCGTCGACACGCTCGCCACCGCGACCGTCGGCTGCCGATGAGCCATCACAGCCTGGTGTGACCCTCGCGCGACACGTCGGGTAGAGTGTCGCCGTCGCATCTCCGCTGGAGCGATCGGATTCGCACTTGGATCCGGAAAAAAGCTTCTGACCTGCGACGACGCGAGCGTAGTTCAATGGTAGAACATCAGCTTCCCAAGCTGAATACGCGGGTTCGATTCCCGTCGCTCGCTCCACACCGACGAGAGCCGGCACCCACTCGGGTGCCGGCTCTCACCGTGTCAGCCAGGGAGCGGTCGGTCGCCTCAGCTCAGCGCCTCTTCGAGGGCGCCCTCCATGCGCGCGTCGCCGTCGGCGATGCGCTGGGTCTCGCGACCGACGAGGACGCCGTAGGTGTAGGTGTCCTCACCGGCGGCGCGCGCCTCGCGGGCCAGACGGCGCAGGACCTCGCGGGCGACGACGGCGTCCTGATGGTCGCCGAGGAGTTCCTGCAGGTCGACCCACGAGTCGAGGTCCGCGGCCGCGGCCGCCTCACCCTTGGTCATGCCCGAGCTCTGCGCGAGGATGCCGTCCTGCTGCGACGCCTCGACGGCGTAGCGCGCGGCCTTCGCCTTCTTGCGCACCTCGTGGAGTTGAAACTCCCGCTCTGCGGCGTCCGCCGCGTCGTCGGCTCGCAGGGCCCGCTTGCGGACCCGCCGCCGCGAGCCCTCGAGGAGACGCTGGATCGACTGCGCATCCTCCGGCGAGGTGTTCCACGGCAGGTCGAGGAGGTGGTCGAGAAGGCCGCCGATGAGCCGGGCGAACCGCGGGCTCTCCATCGCTGCGGCCCCGCGCGCGTGGGCCTGGGCGTGCGCCGCGTCGAGACTGCGGGTCATCCGGCGCCGGATCGGGCCGCGGACGTCCGCGCGCGGCAGCTCTTCGAGGGCCGCGAGCAGCCGCTCGCGCACCACCTCACCGTCGCGGGCCGGCGCGAGCACCCGGGTCAGCCAGCGCACCTGCAGGCGCATCGCCTGCGACTGCGCCGTGTCGAGCCACGGCCGGATCGTCCGCAGCGTCGCCCGAAGTCGGCGCGTCGCGACCCGGGTCTTGTGCACCGCGTCGGGCTCGTCGCGCACGACCTGGGCCTCCAGGGCCTGGAGCACCCCGACCTGCGCGGCGAGATAGCGCCACACCGCGAGCCGCTCGCCGGTGGGATCCGCCAGGACGTCGGCCGGCACCGCAGCGTTCGCACCGGGGGTCAGGCCGAGCCCCTCGAGCGCCTGATTGAGCTTCGACGGAGCGCGGGAGAGAGTGAAACCCGCCGACTCGAAGGCCGCCGCGATCGCCGCGAGGTCGCCGCCGTCACCGTCGACGAGCTCGACCTCCACCTCCCGCCAGGCGACGATCGACGCCGATTCGGCCGAGTCCGCCGCCTCGGGTCGCCACGCCTGCACCGAGTCGTCCTCGACGAGCGCGAGCACGCGACCGTCGGCGTCGAGCAGCTCGCGGCGGATCCGCACGGTCCGCAGCACCGCGACCGGCAGGAGCACCTCGCGCCCGACGATGTCGGCGACCCGCTCGCGCAGCGCGACCGGCGGACCGGAGCGCGCGGGCCCGAGCGGCTCGTGGAACTCCCGCCGCGCCGGGGCACCGGCCACCGACTCTCCGCCGCCCGGGGTCTTCAGATGCCACCCCGCATCGGCGCCGCCCGTGCGGCGTCGCAGCGTGTGCTTGGCCGCGAGGAGCGCGAGATCCGGGGTGTCGTAGTAGGTCGCGGTCTGGGTCATGCGGCGCGCCGGGCCGACGCCGACCACGCGGCCCTGCCCTGCACCGATGCCACGCAGCGGCGGCAGAGGCGCGCCCACCTTCCCGGGTGGCACCTCGAACTTCAGCTCGGTCTCCACCACACCCTGGGACATCGACGCCTCCTGTCGTCGGCGCCCGTGAGACCCGGCGCCGGACGCTCCAGTCTAGGCTCCGCCGCCCGCCGCGGGCAGGCCGTTCACCGCGTCCGAACAGGCCTCTTGCCAGGTCGCAGACCCACGTGCACAATTAAGTTACTGGCGAGTAGGGCAGGAATTTCCCTACGCCACCACCGACTGCGAACGACGAGGTAACCGTGAGTCACTACAAGAGCAACGTCCGCGACCTGGAGTTCAACCTCTTCGAGGTGCTCCGCCGGGACGAGCTGCTGGGCCAGGGCCCCTATGCGGAGGTCGACGCCGACACCGCCCGGGAGATCCTCCACGAGGTGGCACGTCTGGCCGAGAACGAACTCGGCGACAGCCTGCTGGACTCCGACCGCAACCCGCCCGTCTTCGACCCGCAGACGAGCACCGTGACCCTGCCGGAGTCGTTCAAGCGCTCCTACAAGGCCTATGTCGACGCGGGCTGGGGCATGCTCTCGGCGCCGGCCGAGCTCGGCGGCACCGTCGTGCCCCCGACGCTGAAGTGGGCCGCGGCCGAGCTCGTCCTCGGCGCCAACCCGGCGATCCACATGTACTCCGCCGGCTTCGGATTCGCCCGGGTCCTCTACGAACTCGGCACGCCGGAGCAGAAGGAGATCGCCCGGCACATGGTCGAGAAGCAGTGGGGCTCGACGATGGTCCTCACCGAGCCCGAGGCGGGCTCCGACGTCGGCGCCGGCCGCTCCAAGGCGACGCAGAACGCCGACGGCACGTGGAACATCACCGGCACCAAGCGCTTCATCACCTCGGCCGAGCACGACCTGAGCGACAACATCATCCACCTCGTCCTGGCCCGCCCCGAGGGTGCGGTCGCGGGCACGAAGGGGCTCTCGCTCTTCTGCGTCCCGAAGTTCCACGTCGACCCCGCGACCGGCGAGCTCGGCGAGCGCAACGGCGTCTATGTGACGAACGTCGAGCACAAGATGGGCCTCAAGGTGAGCACGACGTGCGAGGTCAACTTCGGCGAGCACGCGCCCGCCGTCGGCACCCTCGTCGGCGACGTCCACGACGGCATCGCGCAGATGTTCCTCATCATCGAGTACGCGCGGATGATGGTCGGCACCAAGGCGATCGCCACCCTCTCCACGGGCTACCTCAACGCGCTGGAGTACGCCAAGGAGCGCGTGCAGGGCGCCGACCTCACGCAGATGGCCGACAAGTCCGCGCCGCGCGTGACGATCACCCACCACCCCGACGTCCGCCGCTCGCTCATGCTGCAGAAGGCGTACGCCGAGGGACTGCGGGCGCTCGTCCTCTACACGGCCTCGCTCCAGGACATCGCCGAGAGCCACGAGATCGACCGCACCGAGGCCGCGGCGACCGACGAGATCGACCCCGACTCCGAGGTCGGCATGGCCGCCCGCGTCAACGACCTCCTCCTGCCGATCGTCAAGGGCGTCGGCTCGGAGAAGGCGTGGGTGCTGCTCGGCACCGAATCGCTCCAGACGCTCGGCGGCTCCGGCTTCCTCCAGGACTACCCGATCGAGCAGTACGTGCGTGACGCCAAGATCGACACCCTCTACGAGGGCACGACGGCGATCCAGGGTCAGGACTTCTTCTTCCGCAAGATCGTCCGCGACAAGGGCGGCGCCGTCGGCTGGATCTCCGCGCAGATCACCGACTTCGTGACGAACGGACCCGACGCGCTGGCGCTGGAGCGCAAGCTGCTCGGACGGGCCGGCGAGGACGTGCAGGCGATCCTCGGCTTCATGGTCGGCGAGCTCATGAAGTCCGACCCGCGCACCGGTGAGGACAACGACCCCGCGAACCTCTACAAGGTGGGGCAGAACACCTCCCGCCTGCTCCTGAGCTCGGGCGACGTCATGGTCGGCTGGCTCCTGCTGCGCAACGCCGCGGTCGCCCTCGAGGCCCTTGAGCGGGGTGGCCTCAGCGAGGCCGACACGAACTTCTACACCGGCAAGGTCGCGGCGGCCCGCTTCTTCGCCCGCACCGTGCTGCCCCTGCTCGCCGGGGAGCGCGACATCGCCACGCACACCGACAACGCACTCATGGACGTGCCCGAGGCGGCCTTCTGAGCGATGCGTGAGCGCGCCTCGCGCCAGTCCTGAACAACGAGTCAGTCCTGTGACGGTCAACCGTCACAGGACTGACTCGTTATCTGCGAGTGATCTGCGAGTGCGGGCTCTCAGGCGTCGAGCCGGGCGCGCAGGCGACGGGCGACGGCCTCGGGATCCTCGGCGCCGGTGAGGACCCGGACGACGACGGCGCGGGTCGCGCCGGCGTCGATGACCTGCGGCAATGTCGATTCGTCGATGCCGCCGATGGCGAACCACGGCTTGGTCTGCGGACCGCCCGCGGCCGCGCGGACGATGTCGAGGCCGACGCCGGGGCGGCCGGGCTTCGTCGGGGTCGCCCAGAGCGGGCCGGTGCAGAAGTAGGCGACGTCGGCGTCCTCGCGCGCCGCGGCGAGCTGGTCGACGTCGTGGGTCGAGCGACCGACGAGGGCCGCCGGCGCGAGCGCGCGGCAGCGGTACGGCTCGAGATCGCCCTGGCCCACGTGCAGCACGTCGGCACCGGCGAGGACCGCGAGGTCGGCGCGGTCGTTGACGCTGAAGAGCGCGTCGGCCTCCCGGGCCCGGCGCCCCAGGACCTCGAGAAGTTTCAGCTCACGGGCTGCCTCGATCGTCTTGTCGCGCAGCTGGATGATGTCGACGCCGCCGGCGAAGCACGCGGCGACGAAGGCGTCGAAGTCTCCGGTCGCCTCGCGCGCGTCCGTGCAGAGATAGAGGCGCGACCGGTCCAGTCGCTCCCGGATCACCGTGCCGTCGTACGGTCGCCCGGCGGCCTGCGGCGTCGTCTGCGATGTCGACCCTGCGTCGTTGCGATGCTCACCCACCCGGCTACCGTAGACGCATCCGCGGGAGCCACGACGCCGGCAGAGGCACGGTGGCTGAGAGGGTGCCGATCGCACCGACCGCCACGACCTGCCCGGATCATGCCGGCGAAGGGAGGGATCGCCCATGCGGGTCATCGTCATCGGAGCGGGCGTCATCGGGCTCGCCACCGCCTGGACCCTCCGGCGCGCCGGCGCCGCGGTCACCGTCGTCGATCCGGCCCCCGCCTCCGGCGCGACCCACGCCGCGGCGGGGATGCTCGCGCCCGTCGCCGAGACGTACTACCGGGAGCAGGAGCTCGGGCGGCTGTGCCTCGCCTCGGCCGCCGCCTATCCGGGGTTCGTCGCCGAGCTGGCCCGCGCGCTGGGCCGCGAGGTCGCCGACGTCGGCTACCTGCCGACGCGCACCCTCATCGTCGGCGCCGACGCCGCCGACCGCGGCGCCCTGAGCGATCTGCACGAGCTGAGCCTGTCGCTCGGACTCGGCTCGCAGCGGCTCACGACCCGGGAGGCCCGGCGGCTCGAACCACTGCTGCTCCCCACACTGTCCTGTGCGTTCCTCGCGGAGGAGGATCACCAGGTCGACCCACGGATCCTCGCTCGGGCGCTCCTCGAAGCCCTCGTCGCCGCGGGCGCGCAGGTGGTGGAGGAGGCCGCCGCCGCGGTGACGCACGTCGGAGACGACACGAGCCCCGTCACCGGGGTCCGGCTCAAGGGCGGCCGTGAGCTGGGGGCCGACGCGGTCGTCGTCGCGAACGCCGTCGCGGCGCGGAGGCTGGACGGTCTGGGCGTCGATCTAACCCGCTCGCTGCGGCCCGTCTACGGCGATGTCCTGCGCCTGGGCACACCCCCGCACCTGCGGGGACTGCTCACCGGGACCGTCCGGGGGCTCGTCGCCGGACGGCCCGTCTACCTCGTGCCCCGCGCGGACGGCTCGGTCGTGCTCGGCGCGACCTCCCGGGAGGACGGCAGCGACGCGGTGAGCGTCGGCGGCGTCCACGAGCTGCTCCGCGACGCGATCCGGATCGTGCCCGCCGTCGCAGAGTTCTCCCTCGGTGAGGCCGTCGCCCGCGCTCGGCCCGGCACCCCGGACAACGCGCCGCTCCTCGGCTCGCTCCCGGCCGAGGGACTCGTGGCCGCGACCGGCACGTTCCGCAACGGGGTGCTCCTCGCGCCCGCCGTCGGGGCCGTCGTCACGCAGCTGCTCGGCCTGAGCGAGCCCGCGTCACGCGACCGGCCCCCCGTCGAGCTCTCTTCGGCGGAGCTCGCCGCCTTCGACCCGGGCCGGTTCTCCCGGCCGGCCCTGCCCCACCCCGTCAAGGAGTTCCGATGACCACCGACCCCACCACGCTGGGCACCGCGCCCGCCGCCGAGAGCGAGCTCACCGTCACCCTCAACGACGAGGAGCGCACGCTGCCCGCGGGCACGACGTGTCGCTGGCTCGTCGAGCAGATCACCGGCCGCGCCGTGGGCCCCGACGGGCGCCCCGCCGAGGGCGCCGGGCTCGGCATCGCCCTCGCGATCCGCGGTCAGCTCGTGCCGCGAGCGCGCTGGGACAGCACCCCGGTCCGCGACGGCGACGTCATCGAGGTCGTCACGGCCGTGCAGGGAGGCTGACCGATGAGCGCCACCACCAGCCAGCACACCGCGCTCGACCTCGAGATCGGCATCGACCCCCTCGTCATCGACGGGGTGGCGATGGGGTCGCGGCTCATCATGGGCACCGGCGGCATCCCGAGCCTGGAGAGCCTCGGCGCCGCGCTCGACGCCTCGGGCACCGAGCTGACGACCGTCGCGATGCGCCGCTACTCCCCCGACGGCGCGGGCACGCTCTTCGAGCTGCTCACCGAGCGCGGCATCCGGATCCTGCCGAACACCGCCGGCTGTTTCACCGCGCGTGAGGCCGTCCTCACCGCCGAGCTCGCCCGCGAGGCCCTGGAGACCGACTGGCTCAAGCTCGAGGTCATCGCCGACGAGACGACGCTCCTGCCCGACGCCCCCGAACTCCTCGACGCCGCAGAGCAACTCGTCGCCTCGGGCTTCAAGGTGTTCGCCTACACCAACGACGACCCGGTGACGGCCCTGCGCCTGGAGGAGCTGGGCTGCGTCGCGGTCATGCCGCTCGGGGCGCCGATCGGCACGGGCCTGGGCATCCTCAACCCGCACAACATCGAGCTCATCGTGTCGCGCGCGGGTGTGCCGATCGTCCTCGACGCCGGGATCGGCACCGCCTCCGACGCCGCGCTGGCGATGGAGCTCGGCTGCGACGCCGTGCTCCTGGCGACCGCCGTGACCCGCGCTCACGACCCGGCGCGGATGGGCCTGGCGTTCCGCCGGGCCGTCGAGGCGGGCTACCACGCGCGCCGCGCCGGCCGGATCCCCAAGCGCGAGCACGCCCTCGCCTCCTCGCCGATGGACGGGAGAGCCGACCTGTGACGCGCCGGCCGACCCCGGACGCGACGCCGACGCTGCCGCCGCTCGTCGAGCCGGGCCCGCCGCTCACGCCGGCTCAAGCCCGCCGCTACGCACGCCACGCCCTCCTGCCCGGGATCGGCGTCGAGGGTCAGCGTCGCCTGCTCAACGCGAAGGTCCTCGTCATCGGCGCGGGCGGCCTCGGCTCACCGGCGCTCCTCTACCTCGCGGCGGCCGGCGTCGGGACCCTCGGCGTCATCGACGACGACGCCGTCGAGGAGTCCAACCTGCAGCGCCAAGTGATCCATGGGGTCGCCGACATCGGCCGGCCGAAGGTCGAGTCCGCCCGCGACGCCGTCGCCCGACGCGACCCCGACACCACCTTCGTCACGTACGAGGAGCGGCTCACGACCGAGAACGCGCTGGAGATCTTCGCCGGCTACGACCTCGTGCTCGATGGCACAGACAACTTCGCGACCCGCTATCTCGTCGCCGACGCGTGCGAGATCCTCGGAATCCCGTGCGTGTGGGGGTCGATCCTGCGCTTCGACGGCCAGGTCAGCGTCTTCTGGTCCGGCCGCGGCGCGGTCTACCGCGACGTCTTCCCCGACCCGCCGGACCCGAGCCTCGTGCCGTCGTGCGCGGAGGCCGGGGTCTTCGGCGTGCTGTGTGCCTCGATCGGCGCGGCGATGGGCACCGAGGCCGTCAAGCTCATCACCGGCTCGGGGCGCACCCTGGTCAACCGGCTCCTCGTCTACGACGCGCTCGCCGCGAGCTGGCGCGAGCTGACGATTCTGCCCGACCCCGACCGGGAGCCCGTGACGCATCTGGAGGCGGTCGAGTTCGCCTGCGCCGTGCCCGAACCCGTGCGCCCCGAGGGAAGCGAGATCGACGTCGCGGGGTTCGACGCCTTCCTGGCCCGCGCCGACGAGCTCAGTCTCGACGTCGTCGACGTCCGCGAACCGGGCGAGTGGGAACTCGGCCACATCGACGGCGCGCGCCTCGTGCCCAAGGACGAGATCCTCTCCGGGCGCGTCGAACTCCCCCGCGACCGGCCGATCCTCCTGCACTGCGCCGCCGGCGCCCGCTCCGGCCAGGTGCTCGACCACCTGCTCGCCGACGGCTACACCGACGTCCGCCACCTCCTCGGCGGCTACACCGCCTGGGCGTCCGCCCACCGCCCCTGAGCGCGACAGCGGGCGCCGATCCCTGGGGTCGGCGGCCGCTGTCGGATGACGGGAGGGTCAGCGGCAGACGCCGTCCTCGCGGGCCGCGCGGGCGGCGGCGAGCGCGACCGCGGGAGCGACGCGGTCGTCGAAGGCCGACGGGACGATGTAGTCCGGGCGGGCCTCGTCGCCGACGACGTCGGCGATCGCCTGGGCCGCGGCGAGCTTCATGTTCTCCGTGATCTTGCGGGCCCGCGCGTCGAACGCCCCGCGGAACATGCCGGGAAACGCGAGGACGTTGTTGATCTGGTTCGGGAAGTCGCTGCGGCCCGTCGCGATGACGGCCGCGATGTCCTCGATGAGCTCCGGGCGGATCTCCGGGTTCGGGTTCGCCATCGCGAAGACGATCGGATCCGGCGCCATCGACTCCACGTCCTCGCGGGTCAGCAGATCCGGCCCGGCGAGACCGAGGAAGACGTCGGCGCCGGCGATGACGTCGGTGATCGTGCCGGCGAGCTTGTCGGGGTTGGTGTTGCCGGCGAACCACTGCTTGCTCGCGTTGAGGTCGGTGCGCCCGGTGTGCACCGCGCCCATCCGGTCGACGCCGACGATATTGCGCACCCCGGCGGCGAGCAGCATCTTCGACACCGCGACGCCGGCCGCGCCGACGCCGGCGACGACGACCTTGACCTCGTCGTGACGCTTGCCGACGAGCTTCAGCGCGTTCTGCAGGCCGGCGACCGTGACGATCGCCGTGCCGTGCTGGTCGTCGTGGAAGACCGGGATGTCGAGTGCCTCGATGAGCCGCTCCTCGACCTCGAACGCGCCCGGCGCCGCGATGTCCTCGAGGTTGATGCCCCCGAAGCTCGGGGCGATCTTCGTCACGAGGTCGACGATCTCGTCGGGATTTTTGGTGTCGATGCAGATCGGGAACGCATCGACGCCCGCGAAGTGCTTGAAGAGCATCGCCTTGCCCTCCATGACCGGCATCGCCGCGTGCGGGCCGATGTCGCCGAGCCCGAGCACCGCGGTGCCGTCGGAGACGATCGCGACGGTGTTCTTGCGGATCGTGTAGTCGTGCGACAGCTCGGTGTCGCGGGCGATCTCCATGCACACGCGAGCCACGCCGGGGGTGTAGGCCATCGCGAGGTCGTCGTAGTCGGACAGCGCCGACGTCGCGACGACCTCGATCTTGCCGCCCTCGTGCATCTCGTGGGTGCGGTCGTGCCACTCGAGGATCTCGATCCCCTCGAGGGCCTCGATCGCCTCGCGCACCTGACCCTGGTGGGCCTCGCTGCCGCAGTAGACGATGAGGTCGTCCTCGAGGTGGGAGGTCTTGACGACGAATCCCTCGAGGCCCGTGATGTTGGCACCGACCTCGCCGATGGCTACGGCGACCCGACCGAGCGAGCCGGGCTTGTTGACCATGCGGACGCGGATGCGGACGGAGTAAGCAGGGGTGGGCCGTGGGGTCTTCATCGACATGGCACGAGATTACGGGGCGCGCCTGCAGGCGCTGCGGCTGCCTATGCGGAACGTCCGATCGCGGGCGCTTCGACGTCGCGGGCGGGCCAGGCGGCGATCCCGGACGGGGTCGCGACGGCACCGGCGAGCACGTCGATCCCGCGCCACGGAGCGGCGCTGGAGAGGGCCGCGCGGAACTGGCGGTCGTTGCCGGTCAGGGCGGGGTGTCCGCGTCGCGCGATGACGAGGACGACCCGTCGGACGCCGGCCTGACGCAGGACGCCGCAGAGGGTGGCGGCATGCTCGTCCTGGCGGGGTCGCGAGTCGTCGAAGGGATAGCGGTCGAAGGCCAGCGGCTGCACCAGCCGGCCGGCATCGTCGCAGATGAGGACGTAGAGGCAGCCGGTCTCCCGGCTCGCGTCGGTCGCCATGAGGTCGACGACGTCGTCGAAGAGGTCGGGATCGGTGATGGGCCGTTCGGCCCATCCCGCCGGCAGGTCGGAGAAGGTCATGGACCCAGCTTTCCCTGCAGCGGGACCGCGACCTCGAGTTCTCCACAGCAAAGGGGCCTTCTGTGGAAAAAGCTGTGGATGATGGTCGGTTCAGGCGGCGGTGAGCACCCGACGCACCGCGTCGTCCACACCCTGAGCCTCGCCGGGAACAGCGGGAGCAGCGGCGACAGCGTCGGCATCGGTGGCATCGATCGGCGTCGCGGGCTCCCCCGCGCGACGCAGGACGAGTCGCGCGAGCCCCTCGTCGTCGGCGAGGGTCACGGCCTCCTGGGCGCCACGAGCGTCAGGCGTGTCACGGTCCGGGCCCGAGGCCCCCACCGTCGCGACGGCGAGGCCGAGCTCGCGAGCCGTCGCCAGCCCGCTGTCGAGGAGGAGCCCGGGCGCGAGGAACCACGGCACGAGGCCGATCCGCGTGGCACCACTGGCGCGCAGCTGAGCGACGGCCTCCGCCTGCGTCCGGCCGCGGGTGACGAACCCGGCGACGATCGGCACGTCGAGCACGAGACCGAGCCGGTCGGCGAGCGCGTCCACCTCGGCGTTCGCGGACTCGTGCGAGGAGCCGGTGCCCAGCACGACGAGCCCGTCGCAGCCGCCGGCGAGCAGGTCGCGCGCCCGGGCCGCGACCGCCGCGTCGAGCAGCGGGTGCGGCCCGAGGACACCCGCGACCGACAGCTCGAGATCGGGGCGCGCGTCCGCGACGGCGGCGAGGCGCCCCGGGAGGTCGACCCGCGCGTGGAAGGCCGACCCGAGCAGCAGCGGCACGATCCGCACCGGCCCCGACACCGTCTCCAGGACGTCCTCGAGCAGCGGCTCGCTCAGCTCGAGGAAGGCGAGCCGCACCCTGACATCCATGGCGCCCGCCGCGTCCGTCTGTGCCGCAACCGATGCCGTGAGGCGCCGCAGCGCCTGCGCCGAGCGCGGGTCGCGGCTCCCGTGCCCGACGAGCACGATGGTCTCGTGCGCGTCGGGCAGGGCACCTGCTGCGGGAGTCGCGGTGTGGCGCTCGATCATCGGACCCCTCAGATGCTCGGGTCGAAGGCGCGCGTCAGCGGGTCGCCGACCATGCCTGCCGCGAGCGTCGCGCCGCTGGCCGGGTCGATGACGAGGAAGCCGCCGGTCGACCGGTCGTCGTAGTAGTCGTCGACCGCGACGGGGTCGGCGAGTCGGATGACGACGCGGACGATGTCGTTGAGCTGCGCCTGTTCCCCGGCCCCGGCCCACTCCTGCGCGTCGACGTCCCAGTGCTCGGCGACGGTCGTGACGAGCCCGCGCACGGTGTTCGTGCCGACCTTGACGAGGATCCGCTGGCCGGGCGTCGAACCGCGCTCGGCGAGCCAGCACACGACCCCGGTCAGCTCGGAGGTGACGATCGGCTCGGCGCCGGGGTGCGCGAGCACCTGGCCGCGGCCGACATCGAGCTCGTCCTTCAGGAGGATCGTCACCGAGTCGCCGGCGTCGGCCGACTCGACCGGCCCCGACGGGGTGTCGATCCCGGTGACGACGGAGCCGACCCCGCCGGGCTGGGCGACGATCCGGTCCCCGACGGCGACCCGCCCGGAGGCGACGCGCCCGGCGAGCCCGCGGTAGTCCGGGTGCTCGGGGGTGCGCGGCCGGATGACGAGCTGGACCGGGAGTCGGAAGTCCGCGGTCCGGGCTGCGACCTGATCATCGAGACCCTCGAGGATGTCGAGCAGGCTCGGCCCGTCGTACCAGCTGCCCGCCGCGTCGTCGGTCTCCGCCGCGATCGCGACGTTCTGGCCGGTCAGCGCACTGACGGGGACGATCTGGATCCGCTTGGCGCCGAGGCGCTCGCCGACCGAGCGGACGGCCCCGGCGACCTCCTCGAAGCGCTCCTGGCTCCACCCGACGGCATCCATCTTGTTGACGGCGACGAGCACGTGCGGCACGCGCAGCAGCGCCATGACCGCGAGGTGGCGACGGGTCTGCACCGAGACGCCGTTGCGGACGTCGACGAGGATGACGGCGGCCTGCGCCGTCGACGCGCCGGTCACGGTGTTACGGGTGTACTGCGTGTGACCGGGGGTGTCGGCGAGCACGAAGCTGCGCTTGGGCGTCGAGAAGTAGCGGTAGGCGACGTCGATCGTGATGCCCTGCTCCCGCTCGGCGCGCAGGCCGTCGGTGAGGAGGGCGAGGTCGACGGCCTCGGAGCCGCGGCGCTTGCTCGCGTCGGCGACGGCCTCGAACTGGTCGGCCAGGATCGACTTCGTGTCGTGCAGGAGTCGCCCGACGAGGGTCGACTTGCCGTCGTCGACCGAGCCGGCGATGACGAGGCGCAGCTCGGCGCGGTTGGCGGTGAGGGCCTCGACGGCAGCCTCGGCTGCCTGCTCGCTCACCTGGGCGGTGTCGATGGTGGTCGTCATTTTAGAAGTAGCCCTCTCGCTTGCGGTCTTCCATCGCTGCCTCGGAGAGGCGGTCGTCGCCGCGGGTCGCGCCGCGCTCGGTGATGCGGGTCACCGAGATCTCGGCGATGACCTGCGCGACCGTCGTCGCGTCGGAGTCGACGGCGCCCGTGAGGGATCCGTCGCCGACCGTGCGGTAGCGGACCTGGCGGGTCTCCAAGGTCTCGCCCTCGCGCGGGCCGCCCCAGACGCCCGGGGTGAGCCACATGCCGTCGCGCTTCCACACGGGGCGCTCGTGGGCGTAGTAGATCGAGGGCAGCTCGACGTTCTCCGCCGCGATGTAGCGCCACACGTCGAGCTCGGTGAAGTTGCTCAGCGGGAAGACGCGGGTGTGCTCACCGGGGGCGTGGCGGCCGTTGTAGAGCGTCCACAGCTCGGGGCGCTGTGCGCGCGGGTCCCAGCCGCCGAAGGCGTCGCGGATCGAGAAGATCCGCTCCTTGGCGCGGGCCCGGTCCTCGTCCCGGCGGGCGCCGCCGAGGACGGCGTCGTACCGGTGCTCGGTGATCGTGTCGAGCAGCGGGATCGTCTGCAGCGGGTTGCGGGTGCCGTCGGCGCGCTCGGCGAGCCGGCCGTCGGCGATCCAGTCCTCGACCTTCGCGACGACGAGCGACAGGCCGTGCTGCGCGACGATCCGATCGCGATACTCCAGGACCTCGGGCAGGTTGTGCCCGGTGTCGACGTGGACGAGCGTGATCGGCAGCGGCGCGGGCCAGGCGGCCTTGCGGGCCAGGTGCAGGAGCACCGCCGAGTCCTTGCCGCCGCTGAAGAGCAGGGCGGGCCGGTCGAATTCGGCGATGACCTCGCGGATGATCTGGATCGCCTCGGCCTCCAGGGCCCGCAGCGAGTCGTCCATGACGATCGTGGGCTCCGCGGCGTCGGTCGAAGTGGTCGCCGTGGCAGGTGAGTCGGTGGTCAGAGTCACAACAGTCCTCTCGTGGCAAGAAGGGAAAGCACGGCATCGACGCCGGCGGCGATGTCGGTGTCGGTGGTGTCGATCCGCAGATCGGGAGCCTGCGGCGCCTCGTAGGGGTCGTCGACCCCGGTGAGCGAGGCGATCTGCCCGGCGGCGTGCTTGGCGTAGAGCCCCTTGACGTCGCGGCGCGCGCACTCGGTGACCGGGGTCGCGACGTGCACCTCGACGTAGGGGACGCCCTCGCCGACGTGCGCGTCGCGGATCGCGTCGCGCGCCTGGGCGTAGGGGGCGATGACCGGCACGGGGGTGGGCACGCCGTGGCGCGCGAGCATCCGGGCGAGATAGCCGACCCGCCCGACGTGCGCGTCACGGTCGGCCCGCGTGAAGCCCAGGCCCGGCGAGAGCGCGTCGCGCAGTTCGTCGCCGTCGAGCACCTCGACGGCGCACCCCTGCTCCCGCAGCCGCTCCGCGAGGGCGTAGGCGATCGTCGACTTGCCGGCCCCGGAGAGCCCGGTGAGCCAGACGGTGCCGCCGCCTCCGTGCGCGGCCGAGGCCGCAGATGTCACAGAGTTCTGTGTGGTGGTCGTCATACGTTGATCCCGCATTCGATCTTGTTCTGGCCCGACCAGCGGCCGGCTCGGGGGTCCTCTCCGGGGAGCACCTTGCGGGTGCACGGCGCGCACCCGATCGAGGGGTAGCCCTGGTCCAGGAGCGGATTGCGCACGACGTCGTGCTCGGTGGCGTAGGCCTCGACCTGCTCGTCCGACCATGCCGCCAGGGGTGCGATCTTGACCCGGTCGCGGCGCTCGTCGTAGGCGATCTGCGGCGTCGCGCGGCGCGTCACGGCCTCGGCGCGACGCGCGCCAGTGGCCCACGCCTCGTACTCCTCCATCGCTTCGTCCAGCGGCACTTCCTTGCGCAGGAAGCAGCACAGATCCGGGTTCGTCGCAAAGAGATCTTTGCCGTAGTCCGCGTCCTGCTCGGCCGTGCTCTGGGCGGCGCGCAGGTCGCGGATCGTCAGGTCGTAGCGCTCGCGCACCGCATCGCGGGTCGCCAGCGTCTGCGGGAAGTGGTAGCCGGTCTCGAGGAAGAGCACATCCGTCCCCGGCGCCACCTGCGAGACCAGGTGCGCGAGCACCGTGTCCTGCATCGAGGCCGTGAGGGCCCAGCGGTCGCCGAACGTCCGCGCCGCCCAGGCGATGACGTCGCGCGCGTCGGCATCCCGACCCGGCGTCCCGTCACCGGCCGCCGTGATGCCGAGCTCGGCGATCCCGTCGGCGACGAGCCGACGCAACTCCTGCGAGCTGCGCAGGGACGCCCGCGCATCCGCGGAGATCGAGGCACCCGACGAGGCCGTGACGGCCTGAGGGGCGTTCGTCATACGAGCTGCTCCTCCGGGGCCCGCTGCGCCCACTGCGCGAACCGCTCGCCCGGCTCCTTGCCGTCGGCGTAGTTGCGCACGACGCGCTCGACGTAGTCGCCCAGCTCCTCGGCGGTCACCTTGTGGCCGCGCAGCTTCCGTCCGAAGCCGGCGTCGAGGCCGAGGCCGCCACCGAGGTGCACCTGGAAGCCCTCGACCTGGTTGCCCGCGTCGTCGGTGACGATCTGCCCCTTGAGGCCGATGTCCGCCGTCTGGATCCGGGCGCAGCTGTTGGGGCAGCCGTTGATGCCGACACTCACGGGGCGGTCGAGCTCGAGCCCGTCGAGGCGCTCCTCGAGCCGCGTGACGAGGGTCGCCGCGCGCGCCTTGGTCTCGACGATCGCGAGCTTGCAGTACTCCAGGCCCGTGCAGGCCAGGGTGCCGCGGCGCCACGTCGAGGCGCGGGCCAGCAGGCCGAGCGGCTCGACCGCGGCGATGAGCTCCTCGACCTTGTCGGGCTCGACGTCGAGGACCAGGAGCTTCTGCAGCGGCGTGAGCCGGATGCGGTCCGAGCCGATGGCGCGCGCCGCGGCGGCGACCTGGGTGAGGATCGTGCCGCTCACGCGACCGGCGATCGGGGAGAAGCCGACGAACTTCTTGCCGTCCTCCTGCTCGTGGATCCCCACATAGTCCAGCGGCCGGTCCGGCGCGACGGCCGCGGGGCCGTCGGCCAGGGGCGCCTCGAGGTATTCGCGCTCGAGGATCTCGCGGATCTTCTCCGCGCCCATGTCGGCGACGAGGTACTTCAGGCGCGCCTTGTTGCGCAGGCGGCGGTAGCCGTAGTCGCGGAAGAACTGGGTCACCGCGTGCCAGACGGCCGGCACGTTCTCCAGCGGCACCCAGGCGCCGAGGCGCACGGCGAGGTGCGCGCTGGTCGAGAGACCGCCGCCGACGAGGACGTCGAAGCCGGGCCCGTGCTCGGGGTGCTCGACGCCGACGAAGGAGATGTCGTTGATCTCCGGGACGGCGTCCCAGTGCCAGGAGACGCTCGTCTTGTACTTGCGCGGCAGGTTCGACAGCGTCGGGTCGCCGATGAAGCGCTCCTTGATCTGCGCGATCGCCGACGCGGGGTCGATGAGCTCGCCCGCGACGACGCCGGCGACCGGCGAGCCGAGGATGACGCGGGGGCAGTCACCGCACGCCTCGGTCGTGTCGAGACCGACGGACTCCAGGCGCTCCCAGATCGCCGGGACGTCCTCGATGCGGATCCAGTGGAACTGGATATTCTGCCGGTCGGTGATGTCGGCCGAGTCGCGCGCGTAGGTCGTCGAGATGTCGGCGATCGCCTCGAGCTGGGCCAGGCTAAGGGCCCCGCCGTCGACGCGGACGCGCATCATGAAGTGCACGTCGTCGAGCTCATGGGGCTCCAGGCTCGCGGTGCGGCCGCCGTCGATGCCGGGCTTGCGCTGCGTGTAGAGACCCATCCAGCGGAAGCGCCCGCGCAGGTCGTCGCTCGGGATCGAGTCGAAGCCCTGCTTGGAGTAGGTGTCGATGATCCGCGCGCGGACGTTGAGCGGGTTGTCCTCCCGCTTGAACTCTTCGTTGTGGTTGAGCGGGTCGGTCTGACCCAGCGCCCACTGCCCCTCGGGGCGAGCCTGGCGGCCCGCACCCCGACGCTGCGGACGCGCCGCCGGCTCGGGTACTTCGCCCGACTTCACATAATCCCCGGTTGTGATGACCATGACGAAAGCTTATCCACGGGTCCGAACGGCGGCCGCAGAGCGTCCACGGATTGGAAATGTCCCGATCAGCCCGTGGTCAGACCGGCGGCCCGAAAAGGAGTGGCGGGGCTCAGTCGGTCGGCGCGAGGCCGGGCAGCAGCGCGGCGAGACGGTCGCGCAGGCGCCGGGAGGCGCGGAAGTCGCCGCCGGCGAGGACGGCGATCTGGTGCTGCTCGTGCTGGGCGGTCGCGGGGGTCACCGCGCTGCCGAGCGCCCCGTCGTCGGCGCGGACGCACCAGACCCGACGCGCCTCGGCCTCGGCGACGACGGACGCGTTGACGCCGGGATCGTCGGTGCAGGCCATCGCGTACCAGGCGCCGTCGAGGTCACCCGCGCGATACGGCCGCGGCACCCACGTGAGCTGCCCGGCATCGGCGGCGGCCTGCACGCGCGGGGTCGCCTCCGGGGAGACGACGCGCAGGAACGGACCGCTCGCGAGCAGGGTGCTCAGGCGCCGGGAGAGCACGCGCCCGGCGCCGACGACGACGACCTGTCGCCCGTGCAGGCGCAGGCCGGCCAGATAGGGCGCAGGCTCGCGGGAGTCGCTCGAATCCACGGCAGCAGCCTACGGCGACCGCCCTCGGACCGGATCGCTGCAGGTCAGAGGAGGTCAGGGGCGACCGTAGGGGTCGGTGGGCGGGGCGGGCGGCACGTCGTGGCGCTCGACGACCGTCGTGCTGCGCCGGCGCTGGCTCGCCAGGACGAAGGACAGGATGACCGTCGCCACACCGGCCGCCATGCAGATGTAGCCGACCATGATGAGGTCGACGCCGGGCAGGCTGTCGCGGACGGCGAAGCTCAGGATGGCCCCCAGGGCGACGAGGAAGACTCCCAGTCCGATGGACATCAACACCTCCGGGTGCACGTAGGTCGGGCCCGTGGTCGCGCGGGACGAGGGCACAGGACGCCCTCCTATCGGCACGCAAGGCCCCGTAACGAAGACGAATTGCCCTGAAATACTGGGCTTCTCGCGTCGCGACCGAGTCCGGTAGCGAGCGTGACAGGCAGCGCAGCGAGGCGTTGGCGGGCATACCTGCGGGCTCCGTCTCGTTGGCCAGGACATGACTTCGCGTGTCCCGCTCTCGATCCTCGACCTCGCCCCCGTCTCCCACGGCAGTGACGCCGCCCAGGCCCTGCGTGACTCCACCGAGCTGGCCCGCCAGGCCGACGCGCAGGGCTACGCGCGCTTCTGGATGGCCGAGCACCACGGCAGCCGGACCTTCGCCAGCTCGGCGACCGCTGTCCTCCTCGGGCACATCGCCGCGGCCACGAGTCGGATCCGGGTGGGCTCCGGCGGCGTCATGCTGCCCAACCACGCCCCGCTCATGGTCGCGGAGTATTACGGCACCCTCGCGACGCTCTACGGGCCTCGGATCGACCTCGGCCTCGGGCGTGCGCCGGGCACCGACCCGACGACCGCCGCGGCGCTGCGCCGCAGCACGGGCCAGCTCGACTCGTTCGCCGCCGATGTCGCCGACCTCGTCGCGTGGTTCGCGCCGCGCGAGGAGTCGCCGCACCTGAAGGTGCGCGCGCTGCCCGGCGAGGGCACGCAGGTGCCGATCTGGATGCTCGGGTCGAGCCTCGGTGGGGCGAGTGTCGCCGCCGCGCTCGGGTTGCCCTTCGCCTTCGCGAGCCACTTCGCGCCCGACCAGCTGACCCAGGCCCTCGCCTACTACCGCGAGAACTTCCGCGCCGACGCCCCGACCGCGCAGGTCGACCGGCCCTACGTCATGGCCGGCGTCAATGTGCTCGCGGCGCCGACGACCCGCGAGGCCGAGCTGCTGCGGACGTCCGCGATCGCGATGACGGCGCAGATCCGTAGCGGCAACCCCGGCCCCCTCCTCCCGCCCGACGAGCGGATCCTCGACGGTCTCGACCCGCGGGTCGCCGCGATGGTCGAGTCGTTCCAGGCGGTCCGCGCGGTCGGCACGCCCGACGAGGTCGTCGCGGGTCTCGAGGAGTTCGTCGCCGCGCACGACCTCGACGAGGTGATCACGACGACCTACACGTGGGATCCGGCGCTGCGCCGTCGCTCCTACGAGCTGCTCGCCGACGCGTGGGGGCCGACGCAGGCGCCGAGCGTCTGAGGTCGCCCGCGCTCAGGACGTCGAGGCGGGGGGATGACCTGGAGCGATCCGGTGCTCGCCGCGGCCTCGGCAGCCGCCGCGTGCTCGGCGAACGTCTCGCGGGCGCGCTCCCAGATCGGCCCGTCGGGCAGCGTGAGCAGCGCCGGGAGCAGCTGGGAGGAGTAGTCGAGCGAGGCCTCGCGCGGCAGGAGCGTCGGCAGGTTGTCGATCGCGATGATCTGGGCCGGCTTGCGCCCACCGCGCAGCTCACGGACCGGGGACTCCCACGACGTCACCTCGTGGTTGATCGGGAGCACGTTGCAGTCGCTCGTCACGTCGACGGTCACGTCGCTGATGACCGACAGCGCCCGGTCCTCGCGGTCGAGGTCCTCGTCGCTGACGAAGGGCGGGACCGGCGTCGTCACCATGACGGTGTTGACGAGGAGGTCGTGGGCGAGCAGCGCGTCCTTGTGGAGGTCGCGGGTCTGCTCGACGTCCCACTCGGTCGCGGTGATCCCGGCGACGGCGAGCGCGTCGACCGCGCCGCGGCCGCTGCGCCCGGCGGCCCCGATGACGAGGGCGGTCGCGTCGGCGTCACGCTCGGCGCTCGCGCGCAACAGGGCGTCGAGATCCTCGCGATTCGTCGGGCGCAGCGGACGGGGCAGCTCGCCGCGGCGCTGGAGGACGGCGAGCGCGGCACCGATGTAGCCGGCCCAGTAGCCGAAGGCGGCGACCCGGCGGCCGGTGTCGTCGACGAGGTACTCGAGGTCGAGCAGGGTCCCGCCGCCGGCGGCGAAGCGGCCGAGCAGCTCCCGCGAGCCGGTCTGCCCCTTGTAGGCGTGGGCGAAGTAGATGTGGTCGCGCAGCGGGGTCCGGGCCTGCGGGAGCTCCTTGAGCCCGATGACGATCGCGTCGGCCGGCGCGTCGGGCCACGTGTCGGTCGGGGCGACGAGGCAACCGGCGGCCTCGTACTCGGCGATGGGGAAGATGCGGGTCGGGGACTCCTCGACGACGACCCGGAAGCCGGCCTCGACGAGCCGCCGGGCGTCCTGCGGCGCGATCGGGGCGCGTGGCTCCCCCGCGCGCGACTCGTGCCGCATCCACAGGGTCGGGGTCTGGCGGGCGGCTTGCTGACTCACGCGACTCTCCTTGCACGGCGTTCGGGTGGTGGGCAGCATCCCACGCCGCACCCGGTGCCCGCAGCCCGAGGCCCATTCGTCGGACGACGGCCCGGCCGAGCGCCCCCGGCTCCGGCGTCCGAATCTGCTTAGGAGCCGCGATAGCGCTTGGCGATGCGGGCGAGCTCGGCGTTGTAGGCCGCGAGCTCGGCGTCGTGATCGCGATCGGCCTGGCGGTCGCGCCGCTTGGCCTCCTGCTCGTCGCTGCGCATCCAGACCATCGCGATGCCGATCGCCAGCAGGAGCATCGGCGCCTCGCCCAGCCCCCAGGTGAGGGCCCCGCCGGCGACCTGGTCGGCGTGCAGGTCGACCGGCCAGGGCAGCTGCAGGCTCTCGAAGTAGTCCCCCGCCAGGAGCGCCGAGGTGCTGATGAGCGCGACCCCGAAGAAGGCGTGGAAGCTCATCGTCACGAAGAGCAGGACGAGCCGCAGCGACGGGGGCCAGCGGTTCGGGCCCGGGTCCGGTCCGATGAGCGCCCAGCCGAAGACGTAGCCCGCGAGCATGAAGTGGACGACCATGAGGATGTGGCCCGTGTGGGTCCGCAGGGCGAGCTCGAAGAGCGGCGTGAAGTAGAAGATGTAGAGCGACCCGGCGAAGTTGACGCCCGCGATGATCGGGTTGGCCCAGAAGTTCATCCACCGCGAGTGGGCGACGGCGAGCATGAGCTCGCGCGGGCCGAGGGTCTTGTCGCGGCGGGCGGGCAGCGCGCGCGAGGCCAGGGTGAGGGGCGCGGCCAGACACAGGACGAGCGGCACGCCCATCGCGAGCGACATGTGCATGAGCATGTGCGCGCTGAAGGTGACGCGGCCGTAGCCCCCGGGCGCCCCGTTCGTCGCCCAGAGGAAGAAGAACCACCCGAGGAGCCAACAGGTCGTGCGCAGCCAGGGCCACGCGTCGCCGCGGCGGTGCAGCCGCCGGACGCCCGCCAGGTAGAGGCCGACCGCGAGCACGCTCACGGTGAGCCACAGCCAGTCGACGCGGAAGGTCGTGAACCACAGGGCGCCGCTCAGCGGCTGCGCCGGTGCGGGATAGCCGGTGATCGCGACGACGAGGTCGGTCGAGGCCTCCTGCGGGATCGGCGGCACCGAGCGCGACATCGCGACGCCGAGCCCGACCGCGGCGCCCATGAGGGCGATCTCGAGGCCAGCGAGCTGCCAGAAAGCGGCCCGGGCGCTCGGATCGCGGGTCAGCGCGGCGACGATCCGCGAGCGCATCCGCCACCCGGCAAGCCCGAGGAGCACGACGAGCGCGACCTTGAGCACGACGAGCACCCCGTAGCGCGAGGTGAGCCCCGCGGGCGAGCCGAGCCGGATCGCGGCGTTGAGCACGCCGGAGCCCGCGACCCCGGCATAACACCAGACGAAGAGCGTCGAGCAGCGGGCGACGCTCACGCCGAGGGCGTCGCCGAGCACCGGCCGCAGGAGCACGAGACCGACGAGCGCGCCGAGCCAGGTGAGCGCGGTGACGAGGTGCAGGGCGAGGGAGTTGACGGCCGTGTCGTGCGAGGCCGCGCCGGCCGCGTGGCCGACGAGTGCCAGGACGACCTGCGCGAAGACGGCGAGACCGGCGAGCCACGTCATCGTCGTGCGGCTGCGCGCGACGAGCGCGCCGAGGGTCACGACGGTCGCGAGCAGCGCGTCGAGCAGGTAGATGCGGAAGAACTCGATGCTCCAGACCTGGGAGAGCTGGGCCCAGTAGCCGGGTGCGCCGAGGCCGATCCCGCTCGTGTTCGCGACGACGAGCAGGAGTACGGCGAAGGCGGCGAAGGCCCACGTCGCGCCGGTCCACGTCGCGATACGGCAGGCGCGTCCGCGCCGATCCGTCGAGGCCCGCTCGGGCACGATCGTGCCGGCCAGAAGGAGCAGGCCGATCGTCGCGGCGGCGCTCACGTCGTGCACGGTCCGCATGAGCGGGATGCCCCAGCGCGCGAGGGCCCCGCCGTCGTCGAAGCCGACGAGACCGACGAATGCGCCGGTGAACAGGCCCGCGAGCACGACCGTCGCGAGGGCCGCGACGAAGGCCACGGCCAGGCCGAGCCCGCTCCAGCCGGCTGCGCCCTCCGAGGCCGGGGCCGCCTTCGACGTCGTCACTGCGCTCCCCTCACTCACCACGGCTCACCATGTCGGTCAGCCTAGATAGGGTTGCGCCATGCCCATGCACCCGGCCGCTCCGCACGACCTCCCCGGTCTCGTCGACGCCTTCGCACTGTCCGCCCAGAGCATCGTCGACCTGGCGATCACCTGCAGCGAGGAAGATTTCGAGAAGCCGACGGACTGCCCCGGGTGGACCGTCAAGGACGTGATGTCGCACATCGCCTCCGTCGAGTCGCTGCTGCTCGGGCGCCCCGACCCGCAGGTCGACGTGCCCGACTACGACCACCTGCGCCACGACCGGGCCCGCGCGATCGAGCAGGGCGTCGAGCTGCGCCGCTCCCGCCCGGGCAAGGACGTCGCCCAGGAGCTGCACCGCGTCGTCTCCGCCCGGCTGGGTCGCCTACGCGACACCGAGCTCGACGAGGAGACGATCGTCGAGTCCCCGATGGGCCCGATGCCGCTCGGGCAGCTCATGCGCCGCCGCGCGGTCGACGTCTGGGTCCACGAGCAGGACATCCGCACCGCGCTCGGGCGCCCCGGCAACCTCGACGCCCCCGGCGCCGCGCTCTTCAGCGAGCTGGCGATGGACAACCTCACCTCGATCGTCGTCGACAAGGTCGGCGTCGAGCCCGGCAAGGTCGTGATGATCGAGCTGACCGGGCCGGTCATCGCGCGCACCGGCGTCCGCGTCGAGCAGGGCGAGGACGGCGCGGCGAGCGGACACCTCATGTTCTCCGGCGGGGTCGACGAGACCGGCCCGATCCCCGCGATCGGCAAGACGACGAGCATCCAGCTCTCGACCGAGGCCTTCACCCGCCGTGCTGCCGGTCGCCGCAGCGTCGAGGATCTGCACTACACCGTCATCGGTGACGAGCAGGTCGCCGCCGACGTCCTCGAACAGCTCGCCTGCACGCCGTGATGGCGAGTCCCTCCGCTCCGGCGTAGTAATGCGCCGCACTCCCACTGACTGACCTGGGGTTGCGGATCGTACGGGCAGGGGCTGTCCCTCCTTGGTGCGCACCCAGGTAAATCACATAGCGCTGCTGGCCGAGGAGTCCGAGGTGATCGGCCACTAGGGCGTGTCTTCCTTATGTGCGGAGCCAGGTGAGGATCGTGAAGATCACGTCAGCGGCGCGGTAGGTGATGGCGAGCTTGTCGTAGCGGGTGGCGAGTCCACGCCACTGTTTGGCCTTGTTGAAGGACCTCTCGAGGACGTTGCGCCCCTTG
>RRZU010454294.1_pt1 | contig 46678 bp, 39 predicted proteins | sample 2165561 | NCBI WGS metagenome assembly RRZU01 (sample SAMN10456909, study PRJNA506462) | wastewater metagenome | isolation source: wastewater sludge | place: USA: Moscow, Idaho | reverse complement strand
TCGCCGCGCCAGGACGTCCACTGGGCCTCGGCGCCGGCCGGGCGGGCGGCGTGCGGGAAGGCGGGGCTGAGTTTGGCTCCCGTGGCCGGGACTTGGGCCGCGATGTCGCACACCTGCCGCCAGGACGGCTCGATCGCGTCGAGGGAGAAGACCCGTCGGGCTCGCCCGTGCGTGTCGCGCACCCGGGCGCGCCGGGCCGGGTCCAGCCATGCTCCGGTATGCCGCGCGCCCACCTCCGCGGTCAGCGCCACCGCTTCGGCTCGCCCGACCCCCACCTGCGCGCTGGGCCACGGGGCGAGATTCGCCGCGGCGACCGCAGCAGTGGCGGGGTCGACGTCGACCGCCCGCACGGCCACCCCGGCGGCTGCGAGGGCGCGGGCGTCCGAGCCGATCCCGCAGCCCAGGTCGTGCACGAGTCGCACGTCGGCCTCGGCGAAGCGGGCGGCGTGCCGGGCCGCGAGCTCGGGCCGGGTCGCCTGCTCCAGCCCGTCGGCGGTGAAGAGCATGCTCGCCGCGGCCGCCCCGAACTTCGCGACCGCGAGCGAGCGCAGCCGCGACTGGGCCAGCGCCGCGGTGACCAGCTCGGGGTCGTGCCCGTCGGCGCGCAGCCGGGTCGCGAGCGCGAGGGCGGTGTCCGCGGCATACGGGGGCAGCGCGTCCAGCAGGGCCCGGCCCGGACCGGTCGCGAGCGGGTGGGTCACCCCGGCGACGCTACCCGGGGCCGGTATGCCGCGGCGCCTCCAGCCGCCGGACTGGCACTCAACTTGACCGAGTGCTAACTCGATACCTAGATTGACGTTGGCACTCTCACCCCGAGAGTGCTGACGCCCGGTCGACATCGACCCCCGCGACGGCGAGGTCGGTCAGGGCGCACTGACATCGCACCATAGACAATGCCCGCGCCGGCGACCCCTTGCGAGGTCGGCCGCCGGCCCAGCGAAGGGAAGGACACCGAAGTGTCGGTTTCCATCAAGCCGCTCGAGGACCGCATCCTGGTCAAGTCGCTCGAGGCCGAGACCACGACCGCCTCCGGGCTGGTCATCCCCGACACCGCCAAGGAGAAGCCCCAGGAGGGCGAGGTGCTCGCCGTGGGCCCGGGTCGGATCGACGACAAGGGCAACCGGGTCCCCCTGGACGTCAAGGTCGGCGACCGGGTCATCTACAGCAAGTACGGCGGCACCGAGATCAAGCACGGCGGCCAGGAGTACCTCATCCTCTCGGCCCGCGACGTGCTGGCCGTCGTCGCCTGACGCCCGCCACCGCAGCGACGCAAGGACTCACACATGGCAAAGACCCTGGAGTTCGACGACTCCGCACGCAAGTCGTTGGAGCGCGGCGTCGACGCGCTCGCCAACGCCGTCAAGGTGACGCTCGGCCCGAAGGGCCGCAATGTCGTCATCGACAAGAAGTGGGGTGCGCCGACGATCACCAACGACGGCGTGACCATCGCTCGGGAGATCGAGCTGGAGGACCCCTACGAGAACCTCGGCGCGCAGCTGGCCAAGGAGGTCGCCACCAAGACCAACGACATCGCCGGTGACGGGACGACCACCGCCACGGTGCTGGCCCAGGCGATGGTCAAGGAAGGGCTGCGCAATGTCGCGGCCGGCGCTGCCCCGGCGGCCCTCAAGCGCGGCATGGACAAGGCCGTCGAGGCGGTCAACACCCGACTGCTGGCCAACGCCCGCGAGGTCGAGGGCACCGAGGAGATCGGTCAGGTCGCCGCGCTGTCGGCGCAGGACACGGCGATCGGCGAGACCATCGCCCAGGCCTTCGACAAGGTCGGCAAGGACGGCGTCATCTCGGTCGAGGAGTCCTCGACGACGGCGACCGAGCTGGAGTTCACCGAGGGTATGCAGTTCGACAAGGGCTACATCTCGGCCTACTTCATCACCGACGCCGAGCGCATGGAGGCCGTCCTGGAGGACGCCTACATCCTCATCAACCAGGGCAAGATCTCCTCGATCCAGGATCTGCTGCCGATCCTGGAGAAGGTCGTGCAGTCCGGCAAGCCGTTGCTCGTCGTCGCCGAGGACGTCGACGGTGAGGCGTTGTCGACGCTCGTGGTGAACAAGATCCGGGGCACCTTCAACGTCGCCGCGGTGAAGGCGCCCGGGTTCGGTGACCGCCGTAAGGCGATGTTGCAGGACCTCGCGATCCTCACCGGTGGTCAGGTCATCGCCGAGGAGGTCGGGCTCAAGCTCGACCAGGCCGACCTGTCGGTGCTGGGTCAGGCCCGGCGCATCGTCATCACCAAGGACACCACGACCGTCATCGACGGTCAGGGCGCCAAGGACGACGTCGACGCTCGGGTGCACCAGATCAAGGCCGAGATCGAGCGCACGGACAGCGACTGGGACCGCGAGAAGCTGCAGGAGCGGCTGGCCAAGCGGGCCGGCGGGGTCTGCGTCATCAAGGGCGGCGCGCACACCGAGGTCGAGCGCAAGGAGAAGTAGCACCGCATCGAGGACGCGATCTCGGCCACCCGCGCCGCGATCGAGGAGGGCATCGTCGCCGGCGGCGGCACCGCCCTCATCCACGCGGCCAGCGCCATCGACGAGCTCGCGCTCACCGGTGACGAGGCCACGGGTGCGGCGATCGTCAAGAAGGCCACCGCCGAGCCGCTGCGCTGGATCGCCGAGAACGCCGGCGAGCAGGGCTACGTCGTCACGACGAAGGTCGCCGGTATGCCGCTCGGGCAGGGCCTCAACGCCGCCACCGGCGAGTACGAGGACCTCGTCAAGGCCGGCGTCATCGACCCGGTCAAGGTGACCCGGTCGGCGCTGCGCAATGCCGCGTCGATCGCCTCGATGATCCTCACCACCGACACGCTCGTGGTGGAGAAGAAGGAAGAGGAGTCGGCGCCGGCCGGCGGCCACGGCCACGGTCACGGGCACTGAGTGAGGCTCACGCACTGACCGCAGAACGCCGTCAGAGGACAGCGAGGGGGCCGCACCCACGGGGTGCGGCCCCCTCCGCGTGGCTGCGGTGCGGTCAGGCGGGCACGCGGGCGCGCCGCTCGGCATACAGGTCGGCGCGTTCCTCCTCGGTGAGCCCGCCCCAGATGCCGTAGGGCTCGCGCACTGCGAGGGCGTGCCGCCGACAGGCCAGCAGCACGGGGCAGCCCAGGCACACGCTCTTGGCGTTCTCGGCACGGGTGCGTCGGGCGGTCCCTCGCTCGCCTTCGGGGTGGAAGAACACCTCCGGGCTGAGGGTGCGGCACAGTCCGTCGAGTTGCCAATTCCATTGGCGCGCGTCGGGACCCGGAAGCGATGGGAAATCCGCCATGTCTACTCTCCCCTGTGTGTGTTGCGTGCGCCGGCGGCTGGCGTATGCCGCGTCGGCCGACTCGACGTTAACCACGCGTCCGGCGTCGCGTAACCATGATCCGGTCAAGGAATGTTCAAGATCCGGTAAGGACGGCGCATTGGTGCGGCCCGGGGGACTGGACGGTGGGGGGCGTACCGGGGACCGGGTGGCTTGGGATCCTCCGAACGGATGACGCTGCCTAGGTCCTGTCGGTCCTACGATGCAGACGGGGATCATCAGGTGTGGGGGGAGCGTCCAGGTCATGTGGTTGATGGGTCGTGATGCGCCGGAAAAGGCGCGTGTAACGCCCGAGTCGCGTCCGGCGATAGAGAAGGTGGACGGGCAGGTGTCACTGCGAGAACTCGCCTTGGCTGCTCAGTCGACCGGTGGCACGGCGACGACGGAGCTCATGGCGCGAGTGCAGCAGTTGGCATTGCGCTACGCACGAGCCCGTCTTGGCCGATACGGCGTCGAAGACGCCGCCCAGGACGTCGCTCAGGAGGTGTGTATGGCAGTCTTGGCCGCCTTGCCCACCTATGAGGACCGTGGCTACCCCTTCGAGGCGTTCGTCTACTCGATCACCGCACGCAAGGTTGCGGACGCCCAGCGCGGCATCTACGGATCGGCGACACCGGTCGCCGAGATCCCCGACCGCGCCGACCTGGCCAGCGGACCGGAGTCGGTCGTGTTGTTGCGCGACGACGCCTCGCGAGTCATGACATTGATGGCCCAATTGCCCGAGGCGCAGCGCGAGATCCTCGTCCTGCGCGTCGCCATGGGTCTGTCCACCGAGGAGACCGCCGCGTCCCTCGGGATGAAAGAGGGGGCGGTTCGCGTCGCGCAACATCGGGCCCTGGCCAAGCTTCGAATTCTGATGGCACAAGCTGAGGGGGTGGCCTCGTGAGCGATCTGCACTTCGGTGACGCCACGGCGGACGACGCCCTGCTCGACGCCCTCGGCGCTCGCGACTACGCAGGTCACGACCCGCTGGCCGGGATGCTGCTGGCCTACGCGATGGCATGCGACGCTCCGTCGCCGGCCCTGCCGATCCGGGCTCGGCGCCGGCGTCGGGCCGTGCTCGGCGCCTTCGCCTCGGCTGCCTTCATCATCTCCGGCGCGGGTGTGGCCGCGGCGATGTCCGACAGCCTCCCCACCGTCCAGCAGCTCTTCGCCGGCGGCGGTGCCGGTGGCTTCCTCGGCCGGCTCGGCAGTGTCCTGACGGCGGTCAACCCGGTGGAGGCGGCGGTCAACGTCGTGTCCGGTGGCGCGGCCGTGCCCGACCTCAACGCCCGCGTCCTCGCGGTCCCGGCCGCCTCGTCGGCGACCGACCCGGGCAACGGCGGCCGTCCCGGTGGCGTCGGCAACGGCGAGCCGGGCAACCCGGCTCCCGGCGAGAACGCGCAGAGCGGTGGGCCCAGCACGAACGCCGCCCCGAACGCGGGCTCCAATGCGGGTGGGTCGACGTCCGGTGGTCAGCCGACCCAGGCCAGCGGCGGGCAACCCACGGCACCCGGTGGCACCGGCTCGGGCACCACGCCGGGTTCCGGCACGACGCCGGGTTCCGGCACCACGCCCGGCTCCGGCAACGCGCACGGCATCCCTCAGGGTGGCCGGCAGCCCAACAGCGGCGGCCTGCCCACGAGCACGAGCACGAGCACGACCACCGGGACGACCCACGGGAACTCCGGCTCCGGTGGCACCCCGCGCGCGCAGAGCGGCTCGTTGAACACCAGCAGGGCGACCACGACGACGTCGACCAGCACGCCGACCTCGCGGGCCAACGGTAGCTCCGGTCGCACCCGCTGAGGGTGCCGACGCGGCATACCCGCGCCCGTAGACTTGGGCGATGACGCAGGGAGCGCTGGGGAGGCAGGACACGCCGGGAGATCCGGAAGCAGGCGCGCAGTTCGCGCCGCTCGGGCTCACCTACGACGACGTGCTGCTGCTGCCGGGCGAGACCGATGTCGTGCCCAGCGAGGTCGACACGACGAGCCGGCTGACCCGCGAGATCAGCCTGCGTATCCCGCTGGTGTCATCGGCGATGGACACCGTGACGGAGTCACGGATGGCCATCGCGATGGCCCGCCAGGGTGGGCTCGGCGTGCTGCACCGCAACCTGTCGATCGAGGATCAGGCCTACCAGGTCGACGTCGTCAAGCGCACCCAGACCGGCATGATCAGCAACCCGATCACCATCGGCCAGGACGCCACCCTCGAAGACCTCGACACCGTGTGCGGGCAGTACCGCGTCTCGGGGCTGCCGGTCGTCGATGCCGACAACCGGCTGCTGGGCATCATCACCAACCGCGACCTGCGCTTCACCCCGGTGGCCGAGTGGGCCACCACCCTGGTCCGCGAGGTGATGACGCCGATGCCGCTCATCACGGCGCACGAGGGCATCTCCCGCGAGGACGCCACCCTGCTGTTGCGCCAGCACAAGCGCGAGCGACTCCCGCTGGTCGACGACCACGGGCGGCTGGCCGGGTTGATCACCGTGAAGGACTTCGTCAAGAGCGAGCAGTTCCCGTTGGCCTCCAAGGACGGGTTGGGCCGGCTCATGGTCGGCGCCGCGGTCGGCTATTTCGGCGACTCCTGGGAGCGGGCCATGACGCTCGTGGAAGCGGGAGTCGACGTGCTCGTCGTCGACACCGCGCACGGTCATGCCCGGTTGCTGCTGGAGATGGTGCGCCGACTCAAGAAGGACCCGGTCAGCGAGCATGTGCAACTGGTCGGCGGCAATGTCGCGACCCGGGCCGGCGCGCAGGCCCTCGTCGATGCCGGCGCCGACGCGGTGAAGGTCGGGGTCGGGCCCGGCTCGATCTGCACGACCCGCATCGTCGCCGGCGTCGGCGTGCCGCAGATCACGGCCGTGCACGAGGCCGCGAAGGCCGCTCGCGCCGCCGGCGTGCCGGTCATCGCCGACGGCGGGCTGCAGTATTCCGGTGACATCGCCAAGGCCCTCGTGGCCGGCGCCGACACGGTCATGATCGGGTCGTTGTTGGCCGGCTGTGAGGAGAGCCCCGGCGAATTGATCTTCGTCAACGGCAAGCAGTTCAAGTCCTATCGCGGCATGGGCTCGCTCGGCGCGATGTCCGGGCGCGGCAAGAAGTCCTATTCCAAGGACCGCTATTTCCAGACCGACGTGGTCAGCGACGACAAGATCATCCCCGAGGGCATCGAGGGCCAGGTGCTCTACCGCGGCCCGGTCGCCTCCGTCGTGCACCAGCTCGTCGGCGGACTGCACCAGTCGATGTTCTACGTCGGCTCACGGACCATCGAGGAATTGCACGAGCGCGGCCGGTTCGTGCGGATCACCGCCGCCGGGCTCAAGGAGAGCCACCCGCACGACGTGCAGATCACCGTCGAGGCCCCCAACTACACCTCGCGTCCCTGACGCGGCCGGTCAGGTCTCGTCTGGGCGCCCCTGGACGCGCCTGGTCCCGCACGCGGTCTCGGGGCGCGCGGTCTCGGGGCGCGCGGTCTCGGGCGCGGCCTTGGGGCGCGCGCGGCATACGGGCCTGGTATGCCGCCCCCGCCGGGGGCGCCCTCGCCACCGGGTGTTTGGGGAGCTTTTCCGTGATCCGCTCAACACTTTTCTCCCCGAAGCCCAGTCTGCGCACCGGGGAGGGCCAGGCGCGAGCGCAGGCGTGGGCGGCGTGGGCGGGCGGCGCCGGCGACGGATAGCCTTGGGCGGTGAGCGAGATCGAGATCGGCCGCGGCAAGCGTGGGCGGCGGGCGTATTCCTTCGACGAGATCGCGGTCGTGCCCTCGCGGCGCACCCGCGACCCGCAGGAGGTCTCGGTGTCGTGGCAGATCGATGCCTACCACTTCGCGATCCCGGTGCTCGGCGCGCCGATGGACTCGGTGATGTCGCCGGCCACGGCGGTCGAGCTGGGCCGGCTCGGCGGCCTGGGCGTGCTCGACCTGGAGGGTCTGTGGACCCGCTATGACGACCCCGAGCCGCTGTTGGAGCAGATCGGCACGCTCGACCCGGTCAAGGCGACCGCGCGGATGCAGCAGATCTATGCCGAGCCGATCCGCCCGGAGCTCATCACCGAACGGCTGCGTGACCTGCGCGCCGCCGGCGTCACGGTAGCGGGGGCGCTGAGCCCCAAACAGACCCAGGCCCACTGGCGCACGGTCGTCGACGCCGGCGTCGACCTGTTCGTCATCCGCGGCACCACGGTCTCCGCCGAGCACGTCTCGGGGCAGGCCGAGCCGCTCAACCTCAAACGCTTCATCTACGAGCTCGACGTGCCCGTCGTGGTCGGCGGTGCGGCGACCTATCAGGCGGCGTTGCATCTCATGCGCACCGGCGCCGCAGGGGTGCTCGTCGGGTTCGGCGGTGGGGCGGCCCACACGACCCGGCGCACGCTGGGCATCCACGCCCCGATGGCCACTGCGATCGCCGACGTCGCCGCCGCGCGGCGTGACTATCTCGACGAGTCCGGTGGCCGCTACGTCCACGTCATTGCCGACGGCGGGGTCGGCACCTCCGGAGATATCGTCAAGGCCATCGCCTGCGGTTCCGACGCGGTGATGTTGGGGGCGGCGTTGGCGCGGGCCGCCGAGGCCCCGGGCGGGGGCTACCACTGGGGCAGCGAAGCCCGCCACCAGACCCTGCCCCGCGGCGAACGGGTGCAGGTCGGCGTCCGCGCCGGCCTGGAGGAGATCCTCTTCGGCCCCGGCCGGGCAGCCGACGGCACGACGAACATCATCGGGGCGCTGCGTCGGGCCATGGCCACGACCGGCTACTCCGATGTCAAGGAATTCCAGCGCGTCGAAGTCGTCGTCGCGCCGACCAGCCACGCCTGACCGCACACGGCCGGGGCGCGCCAGCCCGAAGGGGGAGTCGAGGATGACTGCCGTAGCACCGCACCCGGTCTCGGGGACGCCGAGCCCGACCATGGACCCCGATCGGTATGCCGTGTCGCCGGCCCGTCTGGAGCGGCTCACCCGCCGGGTCGTCGCCGCACCCCGGGCCGAACGTCGAGTGACGACCACCCCGATGACCGGTGGGCGGCTCGGCGAGATCCCGTTGAGCACCCCCGAGGACGTCCAGATCGCGGTGCGCCAGGCCCGGGTGGCCCAGCGGGACTGGGCGCGGCTGCCGATCGCCACCCGAGCCCAGGTGGCGCGGCGGCTGCACGACCTCGTCCTGGCGCGGCAGGACGAGCTGCTCGACCTCATCCAGCTCGAGTCCGGCAAGGCCCGCCTGCACGCCTTCGAAGAGGTCGTCGACATGGCCTTGGTGAGCCGGCACTACGCCCGCAAGGGCGCGGCATACCTGGCCCACCGCAGCGTGCGTGGCCCCTACCCGGTGCTCAGCCGCGCGCAGACCCACCACGACCCGGTCGGCGTGGTGGGGGTCATCTCGCCGTGGAACTACCCCCTCACCCTGCCGTTGGGTGACACCATCCCGGCGCTCGTGGCCGGCAACGCCGTCGTGCTGCGCCCCGACGTGTTGGCCAGCCTCACCTCGCTGCTGGCCGCCGAGCTGCTCGAGCAGGCCGGGCTGCCCGAGGGCGTCCTGCAGGTCGTCACCGGGCCCGGCTCGGTCGTCGGGCAGGCCGTCATCGAGCAGGTCGACTACGTCTGCTACACCGGCTCGACGGAGGTCGGCCGCCGGGTCGCCCAGGACGCCGCGCGCCGGCTCGTCGGCTCCTCGATGGAGTTGGGCGGCAAGAACACCATGTACGTGCGGGCCGACGCCGACCTGGCCCGGGCCGTGCCCGGGGCGATCCGGGCCGCCTTCGGCTCCGGCGGGCAGATGTGCGTGCACGCCGAACGGCTCGTGCTGCACGAGGGGGTGGCCGATGCCTTCCTCGCCGAGTTCCTGCCCGCGGTGCGGGCGATGCGCCTGGGCACCGAGCTGCAGTTCGGGGTCGACATGGGCAGCCTGGCCTCGCAGAGCCAGCTCGACGCGGTCCGCGCCCATGTCGAGGACGCCGTCGGCAAGGGGGCGCAGCTGCTCGCCGGCGGGGCGGCCCGACCCGATCTCGGGCCGTTCGTGCACGAACCCACGGTGCTCGGTGGGGTGACTGCGGAGATGGTATGCCGCGATGCGGAGACCTTCGGGCCGGTCCTGTCGGTCTACCGGGTCGGCTCCGACGAGGACGCCATCGCGTTGGCGAACGACACGGCATACGGGCTCAATGCCAGCGTGTGGAGCCGCGACGTGCGCACCGCGCAGGCGATCGCCCGGCGGATCCGGTGCGGCACGGTCAACGTCAACGAGGCCTACGGCGCCGCGTGGGGTGCCACCGCCGCCCCCATGGGGGGCATGGGCCAGTCCGGCCTGGGCCGGCGGCACGGCCCCGAAGGCATCCTCAAGTACACCGAAGCACAGACCGTCGCCACCCAGCGGCTCGTCGGGTTCGGCCCGATCCTCGGGCTCGACGAGGCCGGCTTCGCCAAGGCACTGACCCTCGGCCTGCGGGCCCTGCACCGGATGGGACTGTCATGACCGCCCACACCACGCCGGCCACGTCCACCACGACCAGGGACACGACCAGGGACACGACCAGTGGCACGACCACTGGCACGAGCAACCCTGGCGCGGCCGCTGCGCCCCGGCAGCCGCGCCGCTGGGATCACGACGTCGTCGTCGTCGGCAGCGGCTTCGGCGGCTCGGTGGCGGCGCTGCGCCTGGCCGAGAAGGGCTACGACGTGCTCGTCTACGAGGCCGGCCGCCGGTTCGCCGACGACGAGCATGCGAAGACCTCGTGGGACGTGCGTCGCTACCTGTGGGCCCCCAAGCTCAAGTGCTTCGGGGTGCAGCGCATCCACCGGCTGCGTGACGTGATGATCCTCGCCGGCGCCGGCGTCGGAGGAGGCTCGCTGAACTACGCCAACACCCTCTACGTGCCGCCGGAGCCCTTCTTCCGCGACGCCCAATGGGGGCACATCACCGACTGGCAGGCCGAGCTCGCGCCGCACTACGAGACGGCTTCTCGGATGCTGGGCGTGGTGATCAACCCCTGCGACGGCCCGATCGAGCGGGTCATGCGCGCCGCCGCCGCGGAGCTCGGCGTCGAGTCCACCTTCCGCAACACCCCCGTGGGCGTCTACTTCGGCGAGCCCGGCAAACGGGTGCCCGACCCCTACTTCGGGGGGCAGGGCCCGGAGCGCACCGGGTGCACGATGTGCGGCAACTGCATGGTCGGCTGCCGCGACGGCGCGAAGAACACTCTCGTGAAGAACTACCTGCATCTGGCCCAACGGCGTGGCGCCCGGATCGAGCCGTTGCGCACCGTCGTCGACGTGCGCCCGCTCGATCCGGCCCGCCCCGAGCAGGGGTATGCCGTGACGACCGAGGCGACCGGTGCGTGGGTGCGCAAGGACCGCCAGGTCGTCACCGCCGGGCAGGTCGTCGTCGCCGCCGGCGCCTGGGGCACCCAGCAGCTGCTGCACCGGCTCAAGGCACACGGGGTGCTGCCGCGGCTGAGCGAGACGCTCGGTGATCTCACCCGCACCAACTCCGAGGCCCTCGGCGGCGCGATCACGATCGCCGTGCCCGAGGGGGTCGACCTCACCCACGGCGTGGCGATCACCACGAGCTTCCACGTCGACGAGACGACCCACGTCGAGAACTGCCGCTACGGCAAGGGCTCCAACCTCATGGGGGGGTTGGCCACCCTCATGCTCGACGTCGAGCACGCGGCCGGCCGGGCCGGTGCCGAGAGCCGGGCCACCGAGGTGTGGCCGCGGCCGTTGCGTTTCATCGGCCTGGCCGCGCGCCACCCCGGTGACTTCGTGCGCAGCCTGTCGATGCGGCGGTGGTCCGAACGCTCCGTCATCGCCCTCGTCATGCAGAGCCTGGACAACTCGCTCGTCGTGCGGGCCCGGCACGGGCTGGGCGGGCGGGTCAAGCTGACCTCCCGGCAGGGTCACGGCGTGCCCAACCCGACGTGGTTCCCCGAGGCCAGCGCGGCGGTGCGGGCGATGTGCCGGGCGCTGACCAAGGCCACCGGGGTGCGCACCATCGAGGGCGGCAACGTCTCGGCCGTCGTCGACATGCCGCTCACCGCCCATTTCCTCGGCGGCTGCGTCATCTCCGACACGCCCGAGCGGGGCGTCGTCGACCCCTATCACCGGGTCTGGAACTACCCGGGGATGCACGTGCTCGACGGCTCGGCGGTCTCGGCCAACCTCGGGGTCAACCCGGCGCTCACCATCACCGCGCAGGCCGAGCGGGCCTGCTCGCTGTGGCCGGCGGCCGGTGCGCCCGACGAGCGGCCGGCACAGGGCGCGGCATACCAGCGCTTGACCGTGCCGGCCTAGCCGGTCGGTCGGGCAGGGGCACAGCGACCGTGTTTCCCACTCTGGCAGACCTGTTCGCTGGCCTCTCGGGCCCGCTGGGCCGACTGGGCACCCACGACGTGGCGGTCGGGTTGGGGGTCGCGGCCGCGGCCCTCGTCTTCGTCGGCGAGGCCCGCCGCCGCGGCCAGACCGACGAACGACTGTTCCACGTCGTCGCCGGCTGCCTGGTGGGCGGCGCGATCTTCATGCGGTTGGGCACCTGGTGGCAGCACGTCGACCTGCGCGCCAACGCCTCGCTCGCCGAACAGTGGGCCTACGGCAACCGCAGCATCCTCGGCGGTCTGGTCGGCGCCTGGCTGGGGGTGCACGTGGCCAAGCGGTTGTGCGGCTATCGGCTGCGCACCGGTGACCTCTTCGCCCCGGCGGTGGCCATCGGGATGGCGATCGGGCGGGTCGGCTGCCTGCTCACCGAGGAGCCCGGCACCCCGACCGGTCTGCCGTGGGGAGTCGTTCTTGGCCCCGATGCCGCTGCGCGCGTGGGGGTTTCGCCCGGAGTGCCGCTGCATCCGTCGTTCCTCTACGAGATCGCCTTCCACGTGGCGGCGTTCGCTGCGCTCGTGTGGTGGGCGCGGCGGCGGGTCAGCGCGCCGGGTGAGCTCTTCGTGGCCTATGTCGCGGCATACGGGGTGTTCCGGTTCTTCGTGGAGTTCGTCCGCGGTAACGAGATCGTCTGGGCCGGGTTGAGCCGTCCGCAGCTGTTCCTCGCCGCCACCGTGCCGTTGGCGCTCGCCAGGGTGCTCGTGCTGGCCCGCCGGGGGGCCTACGCGCTGCCGGTGCCCGAGCGGGTGGGCCGATGAACGGCTCCGGTATGCCGTTGCGAGACGTGCGGATCCATCGTTACGTCAGAGCGTTCTGCCCGGTCTGTCACGAGGCCGACCCGGTGCGTCCGCTGGAGCAGGTCCGGCGGTTGTCGGGGTGGCTCGCGGTCGACGGGGCCGGCCGGGTGTGGTTGGAACGCGGCTGCCCGGAGCACGGCCTGATCCGCACCCTCTACGACGAGTCGGTCGAGATCCTGCGTCACCTCGAGCGATGGACCTCGACGACCAAGGTGCACACCCCCGACCACCGGGGCAACTGGCTGCCGGTGCCGCAGGCCTACGCGCACGGCCTGCCCGAACTGCACACCCAGCACACCTGCATCCTCGTCGAGGACGTCATCGCCCAGTGCAACCTACGGTGCCCCACGTGCTTCACCGACTCCGGCCCGGCCTCGGCCGGGATCGTGCCGGTCGCTCAGGTGCTGGCGAATGTCGACACCCGGCTCGGGCGGGAGGGCGGCCGTCTCGACGTGCTCATGCTCTCTGGCGGAGAGCCGACCCTGCACCCACAGCTGGCCGAGCTGCTCGACGCGCTCGTGGCTCGCCCCATCGTGCGGATCCTGCTCAACACCAACGGGATCGAGCTGTCCCGCGACGACGCGTTGTTGGCGCTGCTGCGCCGGCACCGGGAGCGGGTCGAGGTCTACCTGCAGTTCGACGGGCTCGACGCAGCCGGCTCCGTGCACCATCGCGGCGCTGACCTGCGTCGATTCAAGGAGCGCGCCGTCGAACGGCTTTGCGGCGCAGGGGTCTTCACCACTCTGACGATGACAGCCGCACTCGGCGTGAACGACCACGAGATCGGTGCGGTGATCCGGCGGGCGCTGGACACCCCCTTCGTCGGGGGTGTGACCATCCAGCCCGTCTTCGGCAGCGGCCGCACCGCGGGGGTCGACCCCAGCCATCGGCTCACCCACACCGGGGTGCTCTCCCGGCTCGCGGATCAGACCGGGGCAGTGGTGAGTTGGCGCGACCTCACCGCGTTGCCGTGCTCGCATCCGCACTGCTGCTCGGTCGGCTACCTGCTGCGCGACGACGCCGGCACGTGGCGGTCGTTGGTGTCGATCGTCGGCACCGAGCGGCTGCTGGCCTGGCTCGACCTGGAACCGGAGCTGCTGGCCAACCGGATCGCCGACAGCGGCCTCCCAGCCGCACTGCGGGCCGCGGTGAAGGAGTCGCTGCTCGGGCTGCTCAGCGAGAGCAGTTCGCTGAGCCACCCGGGCATCGGCCGCTTCTGGCGCGACCTGTGCGACAGCTGCGACCTGGGTATCGGCACGCTCACGACCTTGGCTCGCGGCGTCTTGCCGGGGGAGCGGGCCACGCTGCGGGCGCTGCTGGGGGAGCGGGTCGTGCGGGTCACGGTCAAGCCGTTCATGGACATCCACACGATGATCGAGGAGCGCCTCACCCAGTGCTGCGTGCACGTCGGGACCGTCTCGGCCACCGAACCCACCACCGGCGGTCACCAGTGCGCCCCGTTCTGCGCGGTGCAGGCATGGGGTCCGGTGGCCGCGACCCGCCTGTCGGCGAGCTCCGGCGCGCGAGCCGAGGCTGCTGAGAGCAGACTGGTGGTGCTCGATCAGGACCGCGGCGACGAGCCGGCTCCCGCCCGCGTCGTCGGCCCGCCCCACCCGATCGGTCGCAGTGATCCCGAACCGCAGGAGGCCCAGCGATGACGAGCACGCCGGGGATGGCACACGTCCCGCCGATGACACCGTCGCCGCCGGTGTCGAGCCCCGCCGTCGACCCGTTGCGGCTGTGCATCTTCGCCACCGTGGCCCTGCTCGGCTGGTTGGGCGGGCCGGTAGCGGTGCTCTGGTTCGCCGGGCTCGGCTTCGTCGGCTATGCCAAGGCACGGCGGGCCGGGCTGACCCGCTCCCGGTGCCTGCTGCGCGACACTCGTCTCGTCCTGGCCTATCTCGCGCTGCTGGCCCTCGCCGGCATCGTCGGGGTCTGTCTCTGGGTGACCCGATGACCCAGCCCCCGCCCCAGCCCGGCGATGAACCGACACCGCCGGGCCTCGACCCGCAACAGCCGCACCCCAGCCCGGTTCAGCCGCCGTCCGCGCCGTGGGCTGCGCCGCTGGGCCAACCGCCCGCGCCCGGGTTCGGTGGCCCGGCGCCCGATCACAGCCAGGCTCCCGTGCACAGCTGGGTGCCGCCCCAGCCGCCGAGTGCTCGGCCGATCTGGCCGTGGGTGCTGGTGTCGGCCCCGCTGACCTGGGGGTTCGCCATCGGCGGTCTGCTCATGTCGCTCAGCGCCAGCGGGGTGGGATTGTGGCTCGGCCTGGCGCCCCTGCTCCTGGGTCTGGGCTTGCTCGGGTCCCCGTCGACGCGTCCGGCCGGCAAGGGGCTGGCCATCGGCGGCCTCATCGGCGTCGCGACGATCGCGGTGCTGGCCGGCACTTGCGTGCTGATGCTCGGCGGCTTGGGCTGAGCGGCCGCCGACCGTCAGCGGGGCGGCATACCCTCCTGGAAGCTGCGCCAGGCCGAGCGGATGTGCGTCTCGACGACCTGTTCCGCGGTGTCGGCGTCGCCACGCTCGATGGCGGCGTAGATCGCTCCGTGGTCGACGTTGAGCTTGTCGACGAGCGTGCCCCATTCGCCGACGTGGCGGAAGGCGTCGAGCAGCGGCAGGCGCATCGACTCGCGGATCGCGACGGTCATGTCGGCGGCCAACCGGTTGCCGGCAGCCTCGGCCATGGCGACGTGGAAGGCAGTGTCGGCGTCGTTGTAGCGCGCCTTGTCGACGCCCTCCTCGACCATCACCGCCAAGGCCTCACGCATCGCCGAGAGGTCGCTGGCTCGGGCCTGGGTGGCGGCCAGCCGGGCGCTGAGTCGTTCCAGTGCGATGCGCGCCTCGATGACGTCCGGGAGCGGGAAGTTCGCGAGCGCGACGTGCAGCCGCAGCAGCCGCATGAGGGCGCGGGCGGGGACGGCGGTCACCGTGGTGCCCCCGGTGGCGCCGGCACCCACCGCGGAGCGCACGACGCCTTGAGCCTGCAGGGTGCGCACCGCCTCGCGTACCGCTGCTCGGCTCACGTCGAGTTGCCGGGCCAGCTCCCGCTCGGCCGGTAACTGGTCACCGACCCGTAGCTCGCCGGTGAGGATGCGATCCTCGACCCACCCGAGCACCACTTCGAAGGCACGCAGCGTGCCGCGCCCGCCCGGCTCGGGGGCGGGCACGGGGGTGGCGGGCTGCGTCGCGGTCATCCGCGGTGCCTTCCGATGCGGGCTGGACACTCTCGGATGGTATGCCGTGGGCCGGCGCCACGTGTCACCGCCCCATGCCGCGCCGAACGGTGCCTCGGATGCGCCGAGCGGCATTGACCTCTGAATGGTCAGACCTTATGGTGGGATTCAGTTGAATGGTCAGACCAAAAAGATCCTCAGACGGTCGGGCCGGCGGTCGGACCAGACCGGCGCATACCGCCGCAGATCCGTGGAGTCCGTCGCCACATCCGCAGCCGGGTGACTGACACGATCACAGGCACGACCCGCACGACCGCTCCACCGAACCACGCAACCACCGTCGCTTTCGTCCGTTCGCCGCTTCGGAGCCCTCGAGGAGTCCCGCATGATTCCCCCGTTCGCCGTCCCCGCAGATGCCTTCAAACCCGAACTGGCCCCACTCGGCGGCAGCCTCGTCGGCTCCGCGCTGGTGGCCCTGTTGCCCCTGGTCACCGTCTTCGTCACGCTCGGATGGCTGCGCTGGAAGGCGCACTGGGCCGGGCTCACCGCCGTCGGGGTGGCGATCCTCGTCGCGGTGATCTTCTTCAAGATGCCCGCCGGGCTGGCCGTGTTGTCGGCCACCGAGGGCGCCGTCTTCGGCCTCTTCCCGATCATGTGGATCGTCTTCACGGCGATCGTGCTCTATCAGATCACCGTCGTGAGCGGCCGTTTCGAGGACCTGCGGGCGACCTTCCACCTGATCTCCGACGACCCTCGGGTGCAGGCGATCATCATCGCCTTCTGCTTCGGTGGTCTGCTCGAGGCGCTGGCCGGTTTCGGTGCGCCGGTGGCGATCACCGGTGTCATGCTCATGGCGCTGGGCTTCAGCCCCCTGCGCGCCGCCGCGGTCGTGCTCCTGGCCAACACCGCCCCGGTCGCCTTCGGGGCCATCGGCACCCCGATCATCACCGCCGGCTCGCTGACCAAGATCCCCTACACCGAGATCGGCGCCTACGTCGGCCACCAGACGCCGGTCATCGCCCTCTTCGTGCCGCTGCTGCTTGTGCTCATGGTCGACGGCCGCCGCGGCGTCCAGCAGACCTGGCCGGTCGCCCTGACCGTGGGGGCCGCCTTCGCGGTCGCCCAGTGGATCGCGGCCAGCTACGTCTCGGTCGAGCTCACCGACATCATCGCCTCGCTCGTCGGCCTGGCCACTGCGGTGCTCGTGCTCAAGGTCTGGAAGCCGGTCGGCAAGGACGCGGCCCACGCGTCGCTGGCCAAGGAGCGGGAGCGCGACCTGGCGCTCGTCGGCAGCAGCGGCGGGTCAGCCGGCGCCGCCGGCGGCACGGTCGCGCAGTATGCCGTCTCCGAGGACGAACTCGAGGTCCGCGCCCGCTCGCTCACCCCGGGCCGGATCACCATGGCCCTGTTCCCCTACCTGCTGGTCATCGCGGTCTTCTCGGTCGCCAAGCTGGTCGGGCCGGTCAAGACCTGGCTGGCCAGCACCGATGTGAAGATCCCCTGGCCCGGCCTGGACGGCAACGTGCTCACCCAGACCGGTGCCAAGAACGGCTCGACGGTCTACACGTTCCCGTGGCTCTCCGGCCCCGGCACCAGCCTGCTCATCTGCTCGCTCATCGTCGCGCTCGTCTACGGGGTGTCGATGGCGGCCTGGGCCAAGGAGATCCGCGACACCGCGGTGAAGATGCGCTTCGCCTTCCTCACCGTCGCCTCGGTGCTTGCCCTGGCGTACGTGATGAACCTGTCCGGTCAGACGATCACCGTCGGCACCTGGATCGCCGGCACCGGCGCTGCCTTCGCCTTCTTCAGCCCGATCCTCGGCTGGATCGGCACGGCCGTCACCGGATCGGACACCAGCGCGAATGCACTCTTCGCGACCCTGCAGCAGACCGCTGCCAAGGGCGCCGGGCTCGACCCGACCCTGCTCGTCGCGGCCAACACCTCCGGCGGCGTCGTCGGCAAGATGATCAGCCCGCAGAACCTCACCATCGCCGCCACCGCGGTAGGCCTGGTCGGCCGGGAATCGGACATCTTCCGCAAGGTCGTGCTCTGGTCGGTCGGGCTGATCATCCTCATGTGCCTGCTCGTCGGCCTGCAGTCCACGCCGATCCTGTCCTGGATGCTGCCGAAGTTCTGAGGAAGACGACATGACCCAGACCACTGCCGCGCCGGTGGCGTCGACCCGAGATCCGCGCAGCCTGCGGGTGGCCCTGTTCGCCGCCTGCTACAACGACACGATGTGGCCCGGCACCCCGATCGCCACCGTCAAGCTGCTCGAACGGCTCGGCTGCACCGTCGAGTTCCCTCGGGCGCAGACCTGCTGCGGGCAGATCTTCACGAACACCGGGTATGCCGCGGAGGCCCTCCCGCTGGTGCGTCGCTTCGTCGACGTGTTCGCGGCATACGACGCGGTCGTCGCGCCGACCGGCTCGTGTGTCGGGGCGATCCGCCACCAACACCACGATCTGGCCGTGCAGGCCAAGGACACCGGGCTGGTGAGCCGGGTCGACCGGCTCACCCCTCGGGTCTACGACCTGTCCGAGTTCATCGTCGACGTGCTCGGCGTCGTCGACGTCGGCGCGTATTTCCCGCACCGGGTGACCTTCCACCCGACCTGTCACTCGGTGCGCGTTGCCGGAGTAGGGGATCGGCCGCAACGGCTGCTGCAGGCGGTGCGTGGGCTGACCTTCGTCGAGCTGCCGCAGCAGCAGGAATGCTGTGGGTTCGGCGGCACCTTCTCGGTGAAGAACCCCGACGTGTCGATCGCGATGGCCTCCGACAAGGTGCGCCATGTGCGCGAGACCGGCGCCGAGGTGCTCGTCGCCGGAGACAACATGTGTCTCATGAACATGGGCGCCGTGCTGGCTCGGCAGCGGGCCGGCGTGCGCACCCTGCACCTGGCCGAAGTGCTCGCCTCGACCGAGGAGGACCCGGCATGACCACCACTATCCCGCCGGCGGCCGACGCCACGGGTCACGGCTCTGTGCCAGGCGTATCAGGCTCTGCGCCAGGCATATCAGGCTCTGCGCCAGGCATATCGGTGGCCGGGCCACTGCAGGAGACGACGCCGACCTTCGTGGGGATGCCGAAGTTCCCGAAGGCGGCGGCGAAGGCCTTGGCCAACACCCAGCAGCGGCGCAACCTCGCGCATGCCACCGGGGTGATCCGCGGCAAGCGAGCCCGGGTCGTCGCCGAGTTGCCGCATTGGGAGCAGCTTCGGCTGGCCGGCTCGGCCGCCAAGGACGAGCTCATGGGGCACCTCGCGGCATACCTGGAGGAGCTCGAGACGAACCTCACCCGCAATGGCGCCGTAGTGCACTGGGCCCGTGACGCGGCCGAGGCCTGCCGGATCGTGGTGCAGCTGGCCCAGGCCAAGGGCGCCGACGAGGTGGTCAAGGTCAAGTCGATGGCCACGCAGGAGATCGAGCTCAACGAGGCCCTCGAGGCGGCCGGCATCCGGGCCTGGGAGACCGACCTGGCCGAGCTCATCGTGCAGCTCGGACACGACCGGCCCAGCCACATCCTCGTGCCGGCGATTCACCGCAACCGCAGCGAGATTCGCGAGATCTTCCGGCGCGAGATGCATCTGGTCGGGCGGCCGGCGCCGGACGACCTCACCGACGAGCCCAAGCGCCTCGCCGAGGCCGCGCGGCTGCACCTGCGGGAGAAGTTCCTGCGCGCCAAGGTCGCCGTGTCGGGGGCCAACTTCGCGATCGCCGACACCGGCAGTCTCGTCGTTGTCGAGAGCGAGGGCAACGGCCGGATGTGCCTCACCCTGCCCGAGACGCTCATCTCGGTGGTCGGGATCGAGAAGGTCCTGCCGACCTGGCAGGATCTCGGCACCTTCATGCAGTTGCTCCCGCGCAGTTCGACGGGGGAGCGGATGAATCCCTACACGACGGTGTGGTCGGGGGTGCACCCGGGTGATGGCCCGCAGGAGGTGCACGTCGTGCTCATCGACAACGGGCGTTCCCACGTGCTCGCCGATTCCCTTGGCCGCCAGGCGCTTCGGTGCATCCGCTGCTCGGCCTGCCTCAACGTGTGCCCGGTCTACGAACGCACCGGCGGGCATGCCTATGGCTCGGTCTATCCCGGCCCGATCGGGGCAGTGCTCAACCCGCAACTGCGGGGCACCGCGAGCGACATCGACCGGTCGCTGCCCTACGCCTCGACGTTGTGCGGGGCCTGTTTCGAGGCCTGCCCGATGCGGATCGACATCCCGTCGCTGCTCGTGCATCTGCGGGCCCAGGTCGTCGACGAGGGCGGGCGCAAGGATGCCGAGGCCAAGGCGATGGCCGCCGTGGCCTGGATCATGGGTGACCACAAACGCCTCGAAAAGGCCCAACTGGCAGCCAAACTCGGTGGCCGGGCACTCGGTGGGCACACCATCCGCACGTTGCCCGGACCGTTCGCGGGCTGGGCCAGCGCCCGCGACGTGCCCAACCCACCCACCCAGTCCTTCCGGGACTGGTGGAAGAAGAACCGCGACCCGAAGGGAGGCCGCTCATGAGCACAGTCACCACTGGTGCCGGCGGGTCGGGTGGTCCGTTCGGTGGCGGGTCGACGGGCTCGGCCGGCGGCGGGCCTGCGGCGGCGTCCGGCGCCAAGGCCGAGATCCTGGCCAGGGTGCGAGGCGCGGTCCGTGATCTCACCGCCCTCATGGGGGCCCGCGGCCCCTCCCCACGGGTCGAGTTCGCGGCGCCCGAGCGGCATACCACCATCGAGTTGTTCGTCGAGAATGTCGTCGACTACAAGGCCACCGTGGTGCGCGTCGGTGCCGGCGAGGTGGGTGACGCGGTGGCCCAGGCCCTCTCGGGGGTCGGGTCGGTGCTCGTGCCGGCCGGTCTCGACCCGACCTGGACGGCCGGACTGCCGGCCACCACCCAGCGGGTGCGCGACGACGAACTCTCGAACGCCGACCTCGACCAGGTCGCGGCGGTCGTCACGGCGTCCGCTGTGAGCATCGCGACGACCGGCACCATCGTGCTCGACCACGGCCCCGATCAGGGTCGTCGGGCGCTGTCGCTGGTGCCTGACCTGCATGTCTGCGTGGTTCGGGCCGAGCAGGTCGTGCACGACGTGCCCGAGGCGGTGGCGCGACTGCGCCCGCAGGTCGGTTCGGCCCAACCGCAGACCTGGATCTCCGGCCCGAGCGCGACGAGCGACATCGAGCTGGACCGGGTCGAGGGCGTGCACGGGCCGCGGACCCTGCACGTCATCCTCGTCGAGGAGGGTGTCGCTGCCGCAGCAATGTGATCTGGCCCGAGCAATGTGATCTGGATGCCCGTCAATGTAATCTGTATATATGGCAGTCCTGGTCCAGATTCGCGACGTCGACGCCACCGTGCGTGATGAACTGAAAGCACGCGCGATGCGGGCCGGGGTGTCGTTCAACGCCTTCCTTCGAGATCTCCTCACGGAGGCGGCGAGCCGTCCCACCCGCGAGGCGGTATTGGCCCGGATCGCCGCACGCAGCGAGGTGGCCACCCGGTCATCGGTTGAGTTGGTGCGTGCCGAGCGTGACCAGCGCTCGATGATCGTCACCGACCCGGCCTGAGAGCCATGGCGCCGGTCGTCTTGGACTGCTCGGTGGTCGTCGACGTGCTGGTCGGCGCCGACCGGGCCCACCTTGCCCGCCGGGTCGCCCACGACGAGTGGCACGCTCCGATGCTGCTCGACTATGAGGTGGTCGCCGCATTGCGTGGGCTCGTGCTCGGCGGCCATCTGACGCCGGGCCGGGCGGTCGACGCGCTCGTCGACCTGGCCGATCTGCCGATCACTCGCTGGCAGGTCGACGTGGTGACCCAACGCCGGGCGCTGGCGCTGCGAGACCGAGTGACGGCGTACGACGCGGCATACCTCGTGTGCGCCGAAGGCATCGACGGCGCCCTGGTCACACGTGATCGGCGCCTGGCCCACGCCGCCGCCGAGCTGGTCGAGGTGCGCCTGCTCTGACCGCCCGCGGCGGCGCCCAGGCCCTGGGCGCCGCCGCGTCATGTCGTCGATCACGTGTGTTCAGAACCTGGCCCGGGGGGCGGTCTCGATGACCAGCACGGCCACGCCGCCGCCGACCAGGCTGAGCCGGGTGGCCCAGCGAATGATGCTCTCACGCATGGTGTTTCACCTCCTCTAGGGATTTCGATCCAGGGCGGGTGCCCTGCCAGGCCCAGCAACCGAGCCCGACGAGCACGCCGAGGTCGGCCACGTTGGCGATGATCGGGCCGAAGACCAGGAAGTCCTGGACGGCTCCGAGGGTGAGTCGGTCGATGAGGTTGCCGAGCGCCCCGCCGACCACGAGTGCCGCCGGCCACCCCGCCCAGCGCCCTCCTACGGCGCCACGCCAGGCGAAACAACCGACCGCGACGATGCCCAGGGCCATCGCCGCCGACAGCACTCCCGTGCTACTGGTGAGCAGGCCGAGACTGGCCCGGCTGTTGGTGTCGGGCGCGATCCAGGGGGCGAGCCATTCGGGCGGCGCGACGGAGCGAGCCCAGGCCTTGGTCACCTGATCGGCTGCCACGACCGCCGCGCCCGTCGTCATCGCGGTGGCCACGCCCTGTGCCCGGTGAGTCATCTGCTGCCCTCCTCGTTGTGCCGTGGCACCAGAGTGGGAGTAGGCGCTTAACGGCCGCTTAAGCGCCTCGCCAGGTGCGATGCATCTCCGTCGGATCGACACGGCGCCGGCGCTTGACAACGACTGAGACTCTGCACGCGATGCGCGTGCAGAGTCTCAGCTTCGGCACCCTCGACCAGGAGGTGCGCAGGTGCGGGCTCGTGATGGTGGCGCTCCGGCCGGTCAGGATGTCTGCCAAGAACGCCAGAGCGCGGCATACGGGCCGTCGGCGGCGATGAGCTGGTCGTGCGAGCCGAGCTCGCTGATCCGGCCGGCCTCCACGACGGCGACCCGGTCGGCGTCGTGGGCGGTGTGCAGCCGGTGTGCGATGGCCACCACGGTGCGGCCGGTGACCACTGCGGCGAGGGAGCGTTCCAGGTGCCGCGCGGCACGCGGGTCCAGCAGCGAGGTGGCCTCGTCGAGCACGAGGGTGTGCGGGTCGGCGAGCACCAGGCGGGCCAGGGCCAGCTGTTGGGCCTGGCCGGTGGTCAGCTCATGGGCGCCGGCACCGACCGGGGTGGCCAAACCGTCGGGCAGCGCCAGCGCCCAGTCGCGGGCGTCGACGGCCGCGAGTGCGTCGAGCAGCTCGGCGTCGGTGGCGCTGGGGCGGGCCAGGCGCAGGTTGTCGGCGAGGCTGCCGATGAAGACGTGATGCTCCTGGGTGACCAGGGCGACTTCCCCGCGCAGCTGGTCCAGGTCGAGGTCGACCAGGCGCACGCCGCCGACGTCGACCCGGCCCAACCGGGGCGCGTCGATCCCGCCGATCAGCCGCCCGAGGGTGGATTTGCCTGCGCCGGAGGGCCCGACGATGGCCAGCCGCTCGCCGGGCCGCAGCTGCAACGACACCTCACGCAGCACGTCACGCCCGGCCCGATAGGCATACGAGATGTCGTCGACAACGAGCCGCTCGTCGACGGGTGCCTCACCGGTGGCCTGCCGGTCGGCAGGCACGTCGGCGATGCCGATGACCCGAGCCAGCGAGGTGGCCCCGATCTGGATCTCGTCGAGCCACATGAGCAACTCGTCGAGCGGGTTGGTCAGCTGCTGCACGTACAGCGCCACGGTGGTGACCACGCCGGCGCTCGTGTGCCCTTGGGCGACAAGCCAACCGCCCCAGACGAGGGTGACCGCGACAGGCAGCAGGTAGGCGAACTCGACCTGGGGGAACCAGGCCAGCCGCAGTCGCAGCGTGTAACTCTCAGCCTCGAAGGTCTCCCGCAGCGCTTCGTCGACCCGGCGCCGGCGCAGTGCCGCCAGGCCGAGAGCATCGACGGTGCGGGCCCCGTCGACCGTCTCGCCGACGACACCGTTGAGCACGGCATACGAAGCCCGTTCGCGCAGATACCCGTCCGGGGCGCGACGCAGATAGCGGCGGGTGGACAGCCAGATGATCGGCACGCCGACCACGATCGGCGCCGCGACCAGCCCACCGGTGAGCACCGCGGCGATCGCGGTGATCGTCACGGTGACCACGGCGACGAAGACCGACGGGATGCCGAACCGCACGACGTGTGAGAGCGCCTCGACGTCGTTGGTGGTGCGCGCCACGAGGTCACCGGTGCCGGCCCGCTCGACGGTCGACAGCGGCAGCGCCATGACCCGTTCCATGAACTGCTCGCGAAGCTGTGCGAAGACCCGCTCACCGAGCCGGAACGACTCCCGCCGGGCCGCCCACACCAGCGCCGTCTGCGCCGCGATGGCAGCCGCGAGCACGATCGCGAGCCCGTCGATGCCGCCGGTGTCACCGCGGGTCACCGCGTCGACGAGCCGCCCGACGATCAGCGGCGCGACCAACGCGGCGGCCGCGGCCACTGCGTGCAATCCGACGACCGTCGCGAGCGCGACCCGGTGCCGGCTCAGCAACTCCCGCGCGTGGGCGCGCACCGCGGCCGCGCCCGCGACCGGCAGGGTGCGCCGGGTCGAGGGCACGCCGGTCACCGGGGTCATCGGGTCACCTCCGCCTGGGCCACTAGGGCCTCGCCACGCACCACGACCGCCCGGTATGCCGCGTGCTCCGGATGCGTGTGCAGCAGCTCGTCGTGGCTGCCACTGGCGATCACCCGGTCGTCGTCGAGCAGCACGACCCGGTCGGCATGCGCGAGCAACAGCGGGCTGGCGGTCATCACGACGGTGGCGCGGCCGCGCCGATGCGCGGCGAGCCGCTGCGCGATCCGGGCCTCGGTGTGCGCGTCGACGGCACTGGTGGGCTCGACGAGCACCAGGCACGGCGCCTCGGTGAGCAGCGCCCGGGCCAACGTGAGGCGTTGCCGTTGCCCGCCGGAGAAGGACCGGCCGCGTTCCTCGACCTCGCTGGCCAGCCCGTCGGGGAGCGCCTCGAGCAGGTCCTCTCCGCTGGCCACCGCGAGCGCCGCCAGCACCGTGTCGTCGTCGTGTCGGCCCCACGGGTCGAGCTCGTGACGCAGCGTGCCGGTGAACAGCCGCGGGTCGTGCTCGCTCACGACGATCCGCCGGCGCACCGTGGCAATGGGCAACCCCGTCAACGGTATGCCGCCCAGCGTCACCTCGCCGGGGTCGGTGCCGAAACGCCCCAACCGGTCGGCCAAGGCCGCAGCCTGCTCCGGGCGGGCGCACACCACGGCGACGAATTCCGTTGGCCCGATGGTCAATCCGCTGCGCACGTCGTGCAGCACCGCCTCCGGACCCGGCTCGGTGACGGCCGTCGCAGTCACGGCCGGCGGGTCGGCATGGTCGGGCTCCACCCGCAGCACGGCGATGATCTTGCGGGCCCCGATGTAGGCGCGGGTGGCCCGGTCGACGAACTCGGTCGCGGTGCGCAGCGGCATCACCAGGAAGGCCGAATAGCCGTAGAACGCGACGAGCTGCCCGACGGTGATCCGCCCGTCGGCGGCGAACCGGGCACCGAGCCAGGTCACCAGCACGACGAAGACACCCGGCAACAACACCTGCGCGGCATCCAGGGCTGCCTGCACCCCGGCCACCCGGAAACCGCTGTCGCGCACGGCCGCCGACTGCGCGGCATACCGGTGCAGGAAGGTGGCCTCACCCCCGATGCCGCGCAGCACCCGCAGGCCCGCGACGGTGTCCGCCCCGAGGCCGATGAGCCGCCCGGACTCTTCCCGCTGCTGCGCCTGCCGGTGTTGCAGCGGGCGGACCACGAAACTCAGCAACCCGACGAGCACCGGCACCCCGAGCAGCACGAGCAGCCCCAACGGCCGGGAGGCCTGCAGCAGCAGCACCGCGACGACGACATAGGAGACGATCGCGCCGGCGAAGCGCGCGGTGACGTCGTAGAGCCCGCCCAGGCGCATCGAGTCGGAGGCGACCGCGGCGACGACGTCGCCGGTCGGGGTGTCCCGCGGCAGCGCCTCACCGGCATGCGCGCCGTGCCAGCCGATGAGCTGCACCGAGCGCAGCGCGGCCCGCAGCCAGTTGGTGACCGCCATCCGATGCCGCAGCGCTCCGGCGCCGGCGGTGATCACCGACAACAGCACGAACACGCCCGCCCACCGCCACAACGCGCCCGGGTCGGCGCCGACGATGCCCTCGTCGATGGCCCGGGCGATGGTCGCCGGCAAGAGGGCCTGGGCGACCATCCAGATCACCCCGAGCGCCACCCCGACGGTCAGCGTGCGCCACTGCCCCCGGCCCACCCAGCCCAGGAAAGCCAACGGGCTGGACAGCGCCGGGGTGCCGGGATGGTCGTACGGCAGCGGGCGCATGAGGATCGAGGCTACGCCCGCGACCCCGGCCGGCTCACCTGAGTTTCCGGCCGCGGGTGGCCCGGTCGCCCGCTCGCCCGGGACCCGTGCGCGGGGTCGCCGGGTGTCACGTGGTCCGGCCGTGCCAAGTGACTCCAGCGGCCGCCGTAGGCTGGTGCGGTGTTGCGCACCGTGCTGACCCCCAGGTGGCTGGGGTTGTTGGCGGTGGTGCTCGTGCTCGGCGGGGCCTTCGTGCGGCTCGGAGCGTGGCAGCTGGCCGTGGCCCAGGAGGACGCCGGGCAGCAGGCGTTGAGCGAGGCCGCGGCTCGCCCCGTGGTCTCCCTCGACGAGGCCTTTCCCCCGCATACGGCGTTCCCGCCCGACGGCTCCAACCAACGGGTCACCGCGCTCGGGCACTACGAGCCCGATCGCCTGGTCTATGTGCCACAACGGCGGCTGGCCGGGGTGGACGGGCGTTGGGTCGTCGTGCCCTTCGTCGTCGCGTCCACCGGCGCCCGGATCCCGGTCGTGCGCGGCTTTGTCGCCGGCAGCGCGCCGTTCGCAGCCGCCTCTTCCGGTATGCCGCCCACCCCCACCGCGTCCGGTGCGCCGGCTGCCCAGCTCACCCTGATGGGCAGCCTCGCGCCGACCGAGTCGCCGCGGGCCGCCCGCGACCCGTTGCGCGCCGACGAGATCGGCTCGATCGAGGTGGGGGCGCTGCTCAACGCCTGGGGCGGGGAGATCTACAACGGCTTCCTCTTCGCGGTCTCCGAGACCCCCGAGCCGGGCGACGTCGCCCCGGCCGGCGCCACCGCGACGCCCGGCGCGGCGCCCGGCCTCATGGAGCGGGTGCCGCCCCCGGCGCTGCCCACCGGGCTGACCCTGCGCAACGCGGCATACGCGCTGCAGTGGTGGGTCTTCGCGGCGTTCGGGCTGTGGATGTGGTGGAAGATGGTCCGCGACGACCACCGTCGTCGCCAGCTGGACCAGCCGGTAGAGGAAGCAGGAGCAACCCCGTGAGCATGTATCCGACGAACATGGCCAAGCCGGTGCAGATCCGGCAGGCGCTGGGCATCTATCGGGTCATGGCCATGGTGGCCGGCGTCGCGCTGTTCATCCTGGTGGTCGAGATGGTCATGAAATACCTTCTGCACCAAGAGAACTGGTTCACGAAGAACTGGTCCTACATCCACGGTTTCATCTACATGGTGTATGCCGGGTCGATCGCCAACCTCGGCCTCAAGCTCGCCTGGGGCATCCAGCGGATCGTGGCGCACCTGCTGTCCGGCTTCGTGCCGCTGGCGCCCTTCATCGCCGAGCGCCGGGTCAACCAGGAGGTCCACGGCATCCTCGCCCGGGTCTACTAGGGTCGCTGTGTGACTGACGCCCTGCAGGCCCGGCCGGTCCTCGTCGTCGACTTCGGCGCACAGTACGCCCAGCTCATCGCGCGCCGGGTGCGGGAGGCCCGGGTCTACAGCGAGGTCGTACCACACACCCTGCCGGCGGCCCAGGTGTTGGCCCGGCAGCCCGCCGCCATCATCCTGTCCGGGGGGCCGGCCAGCGTGTATGCCGCGGGTGCCCCGACCCTCGACCCGGCCCTGCTCGACGCGGGAGTGCCGGTCTTTGGGATGTGCTACGGCTTCCAGGCCATGGTGCAGGCCCTCGGCGGCACCGTCGCGCCCACCGGCAGTGGCGAATACGGGCACACGCCGGCCACGGTGCGCCCCGCCGGTTCGGTGCTCTTCGAAGGCCAGCCCGCCGAACAGTCGGTGTGGATGAGTCACGGCGACTCGGTGACGGTCGCCCCGGCCGGGATGACCGTCACCGCATCGACACCCGGCGCTCCGGTCGCCGCCTTCGAGGACCGCATCCGACGCCTCTATGGCGTGCAGTGGCACCCGGAGGTGCTGCACACGGCATACGGGCAACGCGTCCTGGAGAGCTTCCTGTGGCGCGGAGCGGGCCTCGCCCCGGACTGGACCGCGACGAACGTCGTGGACTCCCTCGTGCAGCAGGTGCGCGAGCAGGTCGGGGATGCCGCGGTGCTGTGCGCGTTGTCCGGCGGGGTCGACTCCTCGGTCGCGGCCGCGCTCGTGCAGCGGGCCGTCGGCGACCAGCTGACCTGCGTCTTCGTCGACCACGGGCTGCTGCGCGAGGGTGAGCCCGAGCAGGTCGAGCAGGAGTTCGTCGCCGCGACGGGGGTGCGCCTGGTCGTCGTCGATGCCCGGGAACGCTTCCTGCAGGCGCTCGCCGGGCTCACCGACCCGGAGGACAAACGCAAAGCGATCGGCGAGCAGTTCATCCGGGTCTTCGAGCAGGCCGCCCGCGACGTCGCCGGCACCGCACAGGCCGAGGGACACCCCATCGAGTTCCTCGTCCAGGGCACGCTCTATCCCGACGTCGTCGAGTCCGGCGGCGGCGAGGGCGCCGCGAACATCAAGAGCCACCACAACGTCGGAGGCCTGCCCCCCGACCTGCAGTTCACCTTGGTCGAGCCGCTGCGCTCGCTGTTCAAGGACGAGGTGCGCCAGGTCGGGCTCGAGCTCGGGGTGCCCGAGGCGATCGTCTGGCGCCAGCCCTTCCCCGGGCCGGGGCTCGGCGTGCGGATCATCGGCGAGGTGACCCGCGACCGGCTCGACGTGTTGCGCGCCGCCGACGCCATCGCCCGCGCAGAGCTCACCGCTGCCGGACTGGACCGGGAGATCTGGCAGTGCCCGGTGGTGCTCCTGGCGGACGTGCGTTCGGTGGGGGTGCAGGGCGACGGACGCACCTACGGCCACCCGATCGTGCTGCGCCCGGTCTCGAGCGAGGACGCGATGACCGCCGACTGGACCCGCGTCCCCTACGAGGTCCTGGCCCGCATCTCCACCCGGATCACCAACGAGGTGTCCGAGGTCAACCGGGTCGTGCTCGACGTGACGAGCAAGCCCCCCGGCACCATCGAGTGGGAGTAGCCCCCTGCGGCACCGGGCGCGCTGCCTCGGGGTGGTGGCGTCGGCAGTGCCGGGTGGGGGAGCGCGGGGTGGAGGGTTGGCGGCATGCGCGCTGGGAAAGCGCCTGTGAGAGCGTCGGAGGTGGTGTGCCAGCGCTACCGCAGCCGCTGTCATGGGCGCTTTCTCGCCGTATGCCGCGCCTCGCATGGCGCTGGGCTGCCCCCGGCGCCCCTCGCGCGGCTGCCTCCCGGCGCCGGCCGGGCGGTGGCCGACGGCTCGGCGGTGGCCGACGGCTCGGCGGTGGCCGACGGCCGACGGCTCGACGGTGACCGACGGCTCGGCGGTGGGCCGGCGATGGGCTCGGCGATGGGCTCGGCGGAGGGATTGCGGGATACGCGCTTGGAAAGCGCCCGTGAGAGCGTCGCAGGTGGTGTGCCAGCGCTACCGCAGCCGCCATCACGCACGCTTTCTCGCCTCGCATGGCGCTGGGCTGCCCCCGGCGCCCCTCGCGCGGCTGCCCCCGGCGCCCCTCGCGCGGCTGCCTCCCGGCGCCGGCCGGGCGGTGGCCGACGGCTCGGCGGTGGCAGGTGGCCGACGGCTGCTCCGCCGGCGTCGGCGCTCCACCAGAGCGTCGTTCACAAGCCGCTTGCGCTCGCGCGTGCCCTCCAAACTGCTGCTCGCCCTGGTTGTCCACACCCCTGACCGGTCGATTCACGCGATCCACAGGGGCGCGGGGAGCCGTTGCCAGCTCCCACCGCCCCCGGCCAGGGTGGCGGGATGCGACTGGATCGGGTCACCATCGAGCTCATCACCGCCCAGCAGGGAGTCGTGACCAGGGCCCAGCTGCGGGCGGCCGGGGCGACCAAGGACGCGATCGCCTGGCGGCTCGGGTCGCACTGGCGGGTGCTGCTGCCGGGGGTATACCAGATCAACCGTCGCGCGCCGACCCGCGCCCAGCGTGAAATCGCCGGGCTTCTCGCGGCCGGTCCGGAATCTCTCCTGGCGGGGCTGAGTGCGGCGCGCTGGTACGGCATCGAGGCAGCCGACCCGGGCAGCACGGTCCAGGTGACGGTCCCGGCTCCGCGCTCGACCCGCCAGGTGGGGTGGCTCTCGGTGCAGCGCACCACCCGCCCGGACCCCTCGGCGGTCCACCGTGAGCCCTATCGCGTGAGCAGCCCGGCGCGTGCGGTGCTCGATGCCGCCGCCCAATCCGGTTCGAGTGATCTCGCGGCCGCGATCGGCATCGAGTCGGTGCAACGCCGGATCGTCACCCACGACGCGCTCATCGAGGAGTTGGCGGTGCGCAATCGGCGGGGTTCGATGCTGGCGCGCCATGCCGTGCACGCGGCAGGCACAGGCGCCTGGTCCCGACCGGAGGCCGCCCTGCTGGCCGGGCTGGATCGCTCGAAGATCCTGCCACCAGCCTGGGCCAATCCCATCCTCCGTTGCGCGGGAAGGGGATTGACGACACCGGATGCCTGGTTCGACGACGTCGCGCTCGCTGTGATGGTGCACTCCCGCAGGTATCACGCGGACCGGCTGGACTGGGAGCGCACCGTCGAGCAGGACGCCGACCTCACCGAGGCCGGCATCGTCGTCGTCGGGGTCACTCCCCGGCGCATCCTCGGCAACCTGCCGGCGGTCATCGCGCGGGTCGAGCGCACCTATCTGGCCGTATGCCGCCGGCCCCGCCCTCCCGTGGTCGCCACCCGGCGCACCCTGTGGGCGCCGAGCGCCGGGGCGGGATAGCGCCATGGCGGGATAGCGCGGGGGCGGGATAGCGCCATGGCGGGATAACGCATGGGCGGGGTAGCGCCGATGAGAGCGTCGCAGGTAGTGCTGGCACGCGCCCTACGACCACCTCACGGACGCTTCCCCCAGCGCGCGAGCGGCGGCACCCCCCACCTGCTGGGGCGGGGATGGCGCCGGGGTGGGCTAGCGCCGTGGCGGGATAGCGCCGTGGCGGGATAGCGCGCATGAAAGCGTCGCAGGTAGTGCTGGCACGCGCCCTACGGCGACTTCACAGATGCTTTCCCAGCGCGTCATCGCGCTCGCGCCTGTGCTCGCCCTTCATCCACTCGCCCTCCCACCCCGCTCGCGCCTGAGCTCTGGGCTGTGGCGGGATAGCGCCCATGAAAGCGTCGCAGGTAGTGCTGGCACGCGCCCTACGGCGACTTCACGGACGCTTTCCCGCCGCGCGAGCGGCCGCAACCCCCGCCGCGCGGCGCCTGGGCCCTGGGAGCGGCGGCATACCCCCGCCGCGCGGCGCCTGGGCCCTGGGAGCGGCGGCATACCCCCGCCGCGCGGCGCCTGGGCCCTGGGAGCGGCGGCATACCCCCGCCGCGACGCGCGGCTGGGCCCCGCGAGCCGCGGCGCACCCCCAGCGACGCGCCCGGCCCCCGCGGATCCACGAGCGACCGGGCAGATCGGGCGCGGCTTATAGGGTGGGCGGGTGCTGAGGACGAGCGCGGCGATCCTGGCCGGCAGGGCGGCGAGGTGGGTGACCCGCCGGCGCGGGGGCGGGTCGGCATTCCCCGGCCTGGTGGCCGAGACACTCGACCCGCGCCTGCTCGCCCGCACGCTGTCGCAGGTGCCCGACGGGATCGTCGTCATCACCGGCACCAACGGCAAGACGACGACGACGAAGCTGCTCAGCGCCATCGTGCGAGCTCATGGGCTGCGGGTCTTCACCAACCCGACCGGTAGCAATTTCACCCGTGGGGTGATCTCCTCGATGCTCGGCGAGGTGCCGCTGTCCGGCCGGCTGGCCGCCGACATCGCCGTGCTCGAGCTCGACGAGTTGCATGCGCTCACCTTCGCCGAGCTGGTCGCGCCCACTCACTCGCTGCTGCTCAACGTGGCCCGCGACCAGCTCGACCGCTTCGCTGAGATCGACACGACAGCCGGCCTGCTCGCGACCCTCGCCGAGGCGACCGAGCGGCTCGTCGTGCTCAACCGTGACGACCCGTTCGTCTCAAGGATTGCCCAACGGTTGCACGACAAGGAGATTCGCTACTTCGGGGTCGACCCGGCCGTTGCCGACGAAGTGCCGACCCTGCACGAGGCCGACGTGCGCTTCGACGACGGCTACACCGCGCCGGCGCCGACTCCCCGCGACGGGCTGCTGCACCCACAGGACGCCCGTGACTTCTCGGTGCGTTTCGGTGAGCAGATCGTCGGCCCGGTGCGCCTACATCAGCGCGGCCTCGCCGCGATGATCAACGCGACGGCAGCGGTCACGGCGGCCCGGGCGGTGCTCGGTGACCGGTTCCGCCCCGAGGTGGCACTAGAGGCCTTGCGCACGGTGCGCCCGCCGTTCGGGCGTGGCGAGGTGATCCTCGTCGATGGCCAGCCCTTGGAGTTGGTGCTCGTCAAGAACCCGGCCGGTTTCATCGTCGCCCTGAGCACCTATCTCGCAGAGCCGGTCACGACGATGATCGCCATCAACGACGACTACGCCGACGGCCAGGACGTGTCGTGGCTCTACGACGTGTCCTTCGAGTCGCTCCGGGGCCCCGGGGTGGCGCTGATCAGCGGGGTCCGGGCCTACGACATGGCATTGCGCCTGCACTACGACGAGGTGCCCGTCGTGGCGATCGAGCCCGACCTGGAGACCGCGCTGGACGCCCTGCTCGCGGCATACCCGAGCAGTCCGAAACGCATCTTCTGCACGTACACCGCGATGATGAGCCTGCGCCGCACCCTGGCTGCCCGCTACGGCCTGGCCCAGTTCGGGGAGGAATCGGCTTGAGCGACAACGACATCGAATCAGCCGATCGCGACTCCGCAAGCGCCGCCGAGCTCACCTCGGCACCTTCCCGGGTCGGTCGGTCAGACCACCCATCCGGTATGCCGCCCAAGGGCCGCATCGTGCTCGTGCACCTCTACCCCCGGGAGATGTCGATCTACGGTGACCTCGGCAACACTCGGTGCCTGGCCGCGCGGATCCGTCGGCACGGCTACGAGTGCGTCGTGCACGACCATCACCCCGGGGCACCATTGCCCGAGCAGACCCACCTGTTCATGGGCGGCGGCGGGCAGGACTCCGGCCAGTCGCGGGTCGAGGCCGACCTCGAGGTCATCGGCGACCGGCTGCGCGGCCTGGCCGCCGACGGCACCCCGATGGTGATGATCTGCGGGATGTACCAGATGTTCGGGCACGCCTTCATCACCCACGAGGGCCTCGAGCTGCCGGGGCTGGGCATCCTCGATGTGACCACCCGCGGTCAGTCCACGCGGATGATCGGCGGCATCGTCCTGGACACTGACCTCGGCCAGGTCGTCGGTTTCGAGAACCACTCTGGCGCAACGGTTCTCGGGGCTGGTCAGCAGCCCTTTGGGCGCGTCGTCGTCGGCAATGGCAACAACGGCAAGGATCGCACCGAGGGCGCCCGCACCCACAACGTCATCGGCACCTACCTGCACGGCCCGCTGCTGCCGGCCAACCCCAAGGTCGCGGATGCGCTCATCGCCGCCGCGGCCGAGCGGGCCACCGGACGGGCGTTCGAGCCCGGCGAGATCGACGACACGGTCGCCGACGAGGCCCGCACCCGGCAGGTCCGCCGACTGCTGGTCAAACGCTCCTGACCTCTTGCCCTGGCTGCACTCCCGCTCGCCCTACAAACCGGCGACGACGTCATTGACGACAGGGGTGCCTGGTGGGGCGCTGGGGTCGGCGAAGCGTTCGGTGCCCACGGCTCGGGTGAAGGCCCACGCCGGCAGCCGGGTCAGCAGGTCGAGGTTGCGCGGCACCACCCCGGCCCGCTCCAGTTGCGAGCGGTGCGCGCGGATGGCGCGGCGCTTCTGCGCGGCATACCGGCGCACGTCGATGACGTGGGTGACCGGGGCGACCGGCCCGAGCCGCACATGCCGTGGCTTCATGACGGCGGCGACCCTGGGGGAGACGGCGGCTTCGAGCACCCGCGGGGTGCCGGCCAATCGGGCTGCCGCAGCCCCCACCTCGTGCACCCGCACGTGGTCGGGGTGGCCGTAGCCGCCGTTGGCGTCGTAGGACAGCAGCACCTCGACGTCCTCCTCGCGCAGGATCTCCGCGAGCCGCTGCGCGGCCTCGGCGGGGTCGGCGCGCACGAAGCGCACCTGGCCCGGTGGGTCGTCGAAGAGCTCGGGGCCCAGCCCGCTGTCGGCATACCCGAGTTGCACCACCCGCGCGACGCCCAGCTCCGCAGCGCTGGAGCGCAATTCCTGTGCGCGCACCTGCGCCAGCCGACCGGCATACCGCGGTGTCGTCAACCCGAGCGCCCCGTCGGTGGCGGTGACGAGCACGACCCGATGCCCCTCGGCGGCGGCTCGGGCGAGGGTGCCCCCGGTGAGGATCGCCTCGTCGTCGGGGTGGGCGTGGAAGGCGAGCAGCGTGTGACTCATGGCCCGAACATTGTCCCCCTCGGGCGTGGGAGAGTGTCACTGTGCGGATCGCCATGCTCACCGACTGCTACCTGCCCCGCCTCGGCGGGATCGAAGTGCAGGTGCACGATCTGTCGCGGCGTCTGGTGCAGCGCGGTCATCACGTCGAGGTCTTCACCATCACGCCGGGCTCGGCCGACTACGGGGAGACCGAGCAACTCGAGGGCATCACGGTGCACCGGTTCGGGGTCGCGTTACCGAGCAACCTGCTGGTCAATCCGTTCGCGGTGCCCCATCTGCGCAACCGGCTCGTCGGCTTCGATGTCGCCCACATCCACATGGGGGTGATCAGCCCGTTCGCCACCGACGCGGCCGCGCTGACCCGCCGGATCGGGCTCCCGGCGGCGATGACCTGGCATTGCGTGCTCGACAAGGCCGAGCCGGTCGTCCGCGCGCTCGGGCAGGTGCGTCGGTGGGCGCTGGGCGGGATGGCGATGAACGCCGTCTCCGATGTCGCCGCTGAGCCGCTGCGTCGCATCACCGGCACCCGGGTCTCGGTGCTGCCCAACGGGATCGATGCCGACGCCTGGCGGGTCAGCCGACCCCTGCTGCAGGACGGCACGATGCGCTATGTCAGCGCGATGCGCCTGGAGCGACGCAAGCGCCCGGTCCAACTGATCGAGATGATGGCGCGGGTGCGGGCCGCCGCCCCCCGGGCGGACGTCCGTCTGGAGATCTTCGGCGAGGGCTCCGAGCGCCCCAAGGTGGAGCGGGCGATCGCCAAGGTCGGGGGTGAGGGCTGGGTCACGCTCTCCGGCCGGGTGCCCCGCGAGAGCCTCAAGCAGCGGTATGCCGCGAGCGACGTCTACGTGTCGCCGACCATCCTCGAGTCCTTCGGCATCGCCGCCCTCGAAGCCCGGTGTGCCGGGCTGCCGGTGGTCGGGCGGTCCGAGTCGGGCATCTCCGAGTTCGTCACCGACGAGGTCAACGGCTTCCTCGTCAACAGCGACGCCGAGTTCGTCCGGCGGCTCACCGCGTTGGCGATTCACCCGAGCGTCCGCGCCCGGATGACCGCCTGGAACGTGCAGCATCCGCCGGCCCAGAGCTGGCCCAACGTCATCGACGTCGCCGAGTCCGAATATCGCCGGGCCATCGGGTGAGCCGGTGAGCGGTGGCCCCGGCGTCGGCGCCGCTCCAGCGCCGCTGTGGGTCGACGCCCTCGGCGACTCCGGCGCCCTCCTGGGCTCCGTGCGGGTCAGCCACGGCGAGCACCCTGAGGCGGCGTTGGGCCGGGCCGGTTGGGTGGCCATCGACGTGCTCGATGCCGGTCTGGGGCCGAGTCAGGGCGTCGTGCTCCGGTATGCCGCGCGCCGCCTCCCGGCCGCGTCGGCCTTCGCGTCGGGCGCGTCGGGGGAAGCTGATCACGTTGTCGCGCGACAGGGCTCCGCTCGCCCCTTGGCCGTGGACGGGGATCTCGTGCTCGCGCCGGGCGAACACCCGGTGCGGGTGCAGCGGGTCGCGGCATACGCGCTCGTGCGCAGTGTCCGTGGCGTGCTGCTCACCCAGCTGTCGGCCCGCACGAACGCCGCCGGCCTGTGGACCCTGCCGGGCGGGGGGCTCGAACCCGGCGAGGACCCGGTAGTCGGCCTGCGCCGCGAGGTGCACGAGGAGACCGGGCAGTCCCTCACGGTGGGGGCCCTGCTCGGCATCGTCGACGGGCACTGGGTCGGGCGGGCCCCGACCGGGCGGGCCGAGGATTTCCACGCCGTGCGGTTGCTCTACCTCGCCGACTGCCCCGAGCCGACCGACCCGATCGTCCACGAGGTCGACGGCACGACCGCCGCGGCCGCGTGGGTGCCGCCCGCGACGGTGCCAGGTCTGCGACTCTCCCCGACGTGGCGTGCGGTGCTCACCGACTGGTTGGTGGGGTGATCGATCGCGCTGCGGCAGCGCGGCGTTCGATCCGCCGCCGGCGCAGCAGCCCGAGCTGGCCGATGAGCACGAGGCCGAGCCCGCCGACGACGAGGGCCCCAGGCCCCAACCGGGAGAGCTCGATCCGCGGCAGTCCGACGAGCTGCCAGATGACCGCCCCCGAACCCGCGACCAGCAGGAGGGCGTAGCCGATCAGCGCGTAGTTCGGCCCGAGCGCGCGGCCGGGTTGCCCGGCCTCACCCGGCTCGACGGTCGGGGTCAGGGCGGTCGGGGTCATCGCCGTGGGATTCATGGCGGTCGGGGTCAGGGCAGTCGGGGTCATCGCGGTGGGGGTCATCGCGGTGGGGGTCATCGCGGTGGGGGTCATCGCCGGAGGGGCGTCCTGCGGCTGCGTCGGGTGGTTGCCACCCCACGGGTCGGATGTCATCGGGCACCGCCGCTCTGGTTGCCGGTGCTCGGCCCGCTGCCGGTCGGTGCCGGCTGGGCGGGGTTGCCGGCGAGCCCGCCGGTGACCGGGGAGGAGGTCTTGATGACGATCTCGCCGAGCCCGACCGAGGCGTGCACGACGGCGTCCGGCGGGCGGCTGGGGTCACCGACGAGCAACGTCTGCGCGGTGATGCCGGCGACGCCGGAGCTCTTGGAGCGGCTCGTGCCATTGAGGTCGCGGACCGTGAGATCGCCGGCACCCAACCCGGCGTCGACCTGCACGGTGCGGTCGGCGGGCACGATGACGACAAGTGAGCCGAGCCCGATCGAGACAGAGACCACCTGCCCGGCGCCGGTGCCGGGCAGCGCCCCGAGATCGAGGGTGCCCTCACCCATCGCCAGCTGGTAGGCCGGGTCGGCCTGGCCCGCCGCAGGGACCCAGGTGCGCTCCCCGACGCCGCCGGTGATCGGCACGTTCGAGGGGGTGAAGCCGACGACGAGAGCGGCCGCCAGGGCCGCGGTGGCGACGAACGCGGTGCCGCCGGCCCGGAGCCCCCGGACTCCCGCCACGAGCAGGGCCAGACCGGCCAATCCTGCGGCAGCGGCCAGCGCGACAGCCAGGGGCTTGGTCGTGACGTCTTGCAGGACAGCGGTGTTGAGCACTCCGCCGACGAGCGCGACGCCGAGACCGACGGCGGTCAGGAAGAACGCGAAGCCAGCACGGGGCCGCCGCCGCGGTGGCGGGGCCAGGACCGTCGGCTGAGTGGGCGAGAAGGTGCGTCCCGGCCCGAGTCCACGGGCGCTCTGCGGGTATGCCGGGTGCCCGCCACCCGCCGCGGTCTGCGTGCCGGTGTGGGTGCCGGTGTGGGTGCCGTGCGTCGGGCGCGGTGGTGCAGCGGCGGCCGGCCGCGGGTAGCCGGGGGGGTAGGCCGCCGATGGGTCGGCAGGCGTGTTGGCAGGCGGGTTGGCACTGTGCGGAGGGCTCGATGCGGCGCTCGTGCCGGCCGGGTCGGGTCGGCGCAGCTCACGGGCGGAGCCGGCCAAACCTCGACCGAACTGGCTTGCCTCGTCTCGGAGTTCGCCAGGGCTCTTGCCGGCGGCGACTCCACGGACGATCCACCACGTGAGGATCGCGAGCGGGATACCGAGCCACACCCAGGCCCGGTCGGACACCTCTGCAGCCAACAACACCCCGATGACGACGAGCAGCACGATGCCGTCGCCTTCGCCGCGTCGGAGGGCACCTTCGAGGAGCACCTTGCCGCGCTCATCCGGGATGAGGGCCAGCGCGACGAGGTAGGCCAACAGGCCGACACCGCCGATGCTCATGAGCAGCACGAGAGCCACCCGGACGACCATGGGAGCGACACCCAGGCGGTTGGCCAGACCCACGCAGACCCCACCGGCGACCCGGCCGGCACGCGGGCGGACCACGCCGATGTCACGGAGCCGGTCGAAGAAGTCGTTGGATCCTGCCGGGCCGCCACCGGATCCGGTCCGGGCCGGCGGCGTGCCGGGAGGTTCGATGCTGCCGGTCATGGTCCCATCCTGGGGCCGCCGGGGCCCAATACCCATGCGGGGTGACCCTGACGCGACCCTGACGGGGCCCTGACCACGGGTGCCGGCGGGCGCGGCATACCGCAAGATGGTGGCATGACTCTGACGCCCGGACTGCCGCCGCCCCCGCGGCCGGGCTCCGCGCGCTCGATCCTGCACCGCAGCGCACACCGTGCGGTCGCGGGTGGGGTCTGCGCCGGCGTCGCCGAGGGCATGGGTGTCCCGGTCGGGCTGCTGCGGGCCGCCGTCGTCTTGGCCACGTTGCTGGGCGGGGGGCTCGGCGTCGCCGTGTACATCGTCCTGTGGGCGGTGCTGCCGGTCGACGAGTCCGGGCCGGCCGAGCCGCTGTCGCCTGCAGCCGGCGCTACGACAATCACCGGCCAGCCGCGTCGGCACCGGATGAGCGTGCACCACTGGCTCGTTGTCCTGGGGCTCATGGTCTTCGGGGCCGGCATCTCGCTCGGCACTGAGGTGGGCAGCTGGGTCACCGATGCCCGGTATGCCGTGCCGGTCCTCGCGATCGCGGCCGGAGCCCTCGTCGCCTGGTATCAGCTCGATGCCGGCGGGCCGCGTCGCCGGGCGCGTTCGGCGTGGGTCGGGGTGGCCCAGGTCATCGGTGGCCTGCTGCTGGTGACCTTCGGGGTGGTCGTCCTGGTGACCCGTGGGCAGAGCCCACAAGCGGTGTGGAACGGGGCGCTCGCGGCGGTGGCTGTGCTCGGCGGCGCACTCGTCATCGCGGCGCCCTTCGGGCTACGGATGTATCGCGGGCTGCAGCGCGAGCAGTTGGCTCGGGTGCGAGAGACCGAGCGCGCCGACATCGCTGCCCACCTGCACGACTCCGTCCTGCAGACCCTCGCCCTGATCCAGCGGCGGTCCGACGACCCGAGCACCGTGCAGCGCCTGGCCCGGCGCCAGGAGCGCGAGCTGCGGGCGTGGCTCTACGGCGCGGCGCAGCAGGCCACCGACAGCCTCGCCGCCGCCCTCGCCGAGCAGGTGCACGAGGTGGAGGACGAGCACGGCGTGCCGGTCGAGCTCGTGGTCACGGGTGATCGGGTGCTCGACGAGGCCGGCACCATGCTCATGAGGGCCACCCGCGAGGCGGTGCTCAACGCGGTCCGGCACGGACGCCCGCCCGTGTCGGTCTATGTCGAAGCGGGCCGGGGCGGCGTCGAGGTCTTCGTCCGCGACCACGGGGTGGGTTTCGATCTCGACGATCTCGACAGCGTCGCCGACGACCGGATGGGTGTGCGGGAGTCGATCCTGGGCCGGATGGAGCGCGCCGGCGGCACGGCGCGGATCCGGCGCCTGGAGAACGGCACTGAGGTCAGTCTCACCCTGCCACCACCCCTCGAGCCCGACCTGGATCTCCCGACCCCCGACCCCGCCGAGCCCGCTGAGCCAGCCGTAGTGAAGGAGCCCACGTCATGAGCACTCGTCTGGTCCTCGTCGACGATCACGCGATGTTCCGCTCGGGCGTCAAGACCGAGCTCGACCCGGTGCGCACCGAGGTGGTCGGCGAGGCCGCCGACGTCGATACCGCGATCAGCGTGATCCACAGCGCCCGCCCGGACGTCGTGCTGCTCGACGTGCACCTGCCGGGTGGCTTCGGCAACGGCGGGGTCGACGTGCTGCACGGGTGCAAGGGGTTGACCACCGAGTCCGGGGCGCCGGTGCGTTTCCTCGCCCTGTCCGTATCGGACGCGGCCGAGGACGTCATCGCGGTGATCCGGGCCGGTGCCCGTGGCTATGTCACGAAGACGATCAGCGGTGCCGACCTCATGCGGGCCATCCAGCGGGTCGGTGACGGTGACGCCGTCTTCAGCCCCCGGTTGGCCGGTTTCGTCCTGGACGCTTTCGGCGCTGCCGCCGGTGAGGTCGCCGAGGTCGACGAGGAGATGGACCGCCTCTCGGCCCGCGAGCGCGAGGTCATGCGTCTCATCGCCCGCGGCTACCAGTACAAGGAGGTCGCCAAGGAGTTGTTCATCTCGGTCAAGACGGTCGAGACGCACGTCTCCTCGGTGCTGCGCAAGCTGCAATTGTCGTCGCGCCACGAGCTGACCGCGTGGGCCGCCGGCCGGCGGATCATCTGAGCGAGTGAGACGAACGGTCGGCGCAGTCGTCGGGGAGCTTTTTCCGCACTCGACTGATGAAAAGCTCCCCGACCTAGGGTGCGTCCTGAGGCGTCGCGACACCGCCGAGCACGCGGAGCCGACCGCGTGCTTCGGCCAGGGTGACTGCCGCCGCCAGCCGCTGGCGAGGTGCGTCGGTCAGGCGGGTGCCGCCGAAGAGGCGCAGCGTCTCGCGCAGCAGATCCTCGATGCCGATGCCCATCGCCGAACGGGTGATCGCCACGGCGCCGTTGGCCAGCTCGCGCAGCGCGATCTCCTCCAGGGGTCGCTCCTTGAGCGGCTGATCCCAGGTGCGGAAGCCGTTCCACCGCAGTGGATCACGGTCAACGGGCCAGAGGAAGCCGTCTTCCGGGTCGCGGCGCAGTTCGCTCGGCGTGAGCCGGCGTAGGTCGGTGAGCCGCTGTGGGGTGAGTCGGCTCAGGCCGTGGCAGCGCACGACGAGCAGCGCCGCCCGCTGCAGGCTCACGGGGCCCTCCGCGACGACGATGTCCTGCAGCAGGGCGCGGGCGGCCTCGGCATTGCGGGTCACATGCAGGGCGTCGAGCCGTGCCGCCGAGGCGAGTCGGCTCACCGAGAACGGCTGGTAGAGATCTGCGCCCAACGGCCGCGCCGGCGCTCCCGCGGGATGGCTCAGGCCGGCGCCCTGCAGCGCCAAGTCGTTCGGCTGGCCGGCGGCGGCCGGCGCGGTGCCTTCAGGGACATCTGCGGGGGCATCTGCGGGGGCATCCGCGGGGGCGTCGTGCGGGTGGTCGAACGTGGCGTCGGATGGGAGGTCCGGCTCGGGGGGCGTGGTCGACTCCGGAGTTGGCATGCCGATGGCTGTGCTGACCACTCGCTCTCCGACGCGGCGTGGGGCCCGGGCCGCCACCTGGGTCTGGGCCAGCACAGCCTGCACGACCTGTGCTGGATCGGCCAGCCAGGCCGGCAGCCAGACACGGAGCACGGCCGGCCAGCCCATCACATCGCGCAGCACGGTGACCGGCAACCCGTCGCGATCGGCCGTGGTGCGTCGGGCCGCCCACGTCGGGTCGTCCAGGAGGATCGCCACGCAGGGCCGCTCGCCGGGCAGACCGACCGCGATGTCGACCTTGAAATCGGACAGGCCGAGGCCGGTCCGCACCTGCAATCCGGCCTCGCGCAGTGCTGCCGCGACGGCGTCCCGGTGCCGGTCGACGATCGTCACCCGATGGCTTGCCTGCCCCCGCAGGTCGGCCACCGAGCTGCCTGCGCCCACTGAGCTGCCTGCGCCCACCGAGCTGCCTGCGCCCGCCGAGCTGTCCGCCGGGCCGCTCACCGGGACAACGGAATCCGCGGGGGAGCCGGGTGGTGGTGCATCGGTGGGTCGATCGGCGCCGGACGCGGCGCCGGCCCCCGATGCGGTGCGGGCGGCCGCGAGGTAGTCGCGCAGGTGCCGAATGCCGACCGACGACGTCGCCTCGACCCGTAGGTCCTCCGGCTCGAAGGAGGTGAAGACCATGACACGCCGCCGGGCCCTGGTCACCGCGACGTTGAGCCGCCGCTCGCCACCGGCCCGGTTCAGTGGCCCGAAGTTGAGCGGCAGGACGCCCTGGCGATTCTTCGAGAAGCCCGTGGAGAAGAGGATGACGTCGCGCTCGTCACCCTGCACGTTCTCCAGGTTCTTCACGAAGAGGCCGTCCTTGCCGCGGGCCAGCGACTCGACGATGGCTTCGATCCCGCTGTCCCACAACATCTTCTCGATGAGGGTGCGCTGTTGCAGGTTGAAGGTGACGATGCCGATCGAGCGCTCCCCGGCGGCCCAACGGCGCAGCACCTCGCCGACGACCGCCTGGGCCTCGACCGGATTGGTGCGCAACAGGCCGCCGTCGCCCGAGCGGTGGAAGGTGCCGTCGACCCGGTGCACGCTCACCCCGGTGTCCTGGGTCTGGCCCGGGTAGGCGGGGAAGGAGGAGAGCCGGCTCTCGTAGTAGTGGGCGTTGCTGAACGCGATGAGTGACTCGTCCTGGCTGCGGTAGTGCCACGACAGCCACCGTCGCTCCACCCCGGCGTGGACGAGCTCTGAGAGGATCGACTCCTCGTCACGCACCACCGCGAAGTCGCTCGCTGCGTCGTCCTCGGCATCGTCGAGGCCGCCGCTGCCGAGCTCGCCGAAAGAGGTCGGGGGTAGCTGCCTGGAGTCGCCGGCGATCACCGCGGCCCGAGCCCGGCCGATGGCGCCCACCGCATCCGGCACGGTGATCTGCGAGGCCTCGTCGAAGACGACGAGGTCGAAGTCGATCGACCCGGGTGGCACGAAACGAGCGAGTGAGTCAGGGCTGACGAGCACGCACGGGGTGATCGCCGCAATGACATCTCCATAGTCCTGGATGAGCCGACGTACCGAAAGTCCGCCGCGGGTGCGGCTCACCTCGCGCTCGAGCGAGCCGACCTTGCCGAAGAAGCCGCCTGGTCGGAAGGGTCGGGCGTCGACGAGCCGCTGCGGCAGCACCCCGCGCAGGCTCTCACGCAGACGCTGTGACGAGTCGACGAATCGCTCGACCGTGCGGTCGTGCCCGGGCGCATCGAAGCCAAGCAATCCCATTGCAGCGGAGCGCTCTTCTAGGGCAGCCCGGGCCACTCCTCGGTCGTATGCCGCGAGCGCGTCGACCGGTGCGACGGCTCCGGTGAGCAGGGCCCACCGGGCCTGTGCCAGGCCGGCCGGCTCCAAGGGGGTCAGGGCTTGGACCCCGGCACACCAGCGCCGCAACGCCACTCGCTGGGGGAGGTCATTGGCTCGGGCCGGCGACCCCGCGGCCCAGGCATCCACGAGGCCCCCGTAGTGACGCGCCCAGATGAGCACGTCGGCCCCCGTGGCGCCGACCGCAGCGAAGACCTCGCCGAGCGCGCCGACGAGTCCGTGGATCGCGGCATACGCCTCGGGCAGGAGCAATGCGCCTGCCGGGCGGGCCGATTCGAGTGCTGCACGGTGCCCCGGGTCGAGCGCGTCGAGCACCCCGGTATCGCGGTCGATGCCCGCCAAGAGCCGTGCCAGCTCGCTGGTGCCCTCTGGGGTGAGCAGGTTGACGCCCCACGACAGCTCACCCAGGCCGGGCAGGCTCCGCCAGGCACCGGCGAGCCGGTCGCACTCGTCGGCCAGGGTGGCGAGCTGCTCGACGAACACCGGCAGGGTCTTGGGCGGCACGGCCGCGCCCGGGTGGGCGTGCGCGAGTACCGGGGCGGCCGCGGCGACGAGGCGTCCTTTTCGCCCGATGAAGAACGACGCAGCGGCCTCCCGTAGCCCCTGCCGCACGGGCCCCAAGGGCACCGTCAACACCTGCGGTGCGACGACGGTCAATAGGGGCGCGGCCTGGGCGCGCAGCCGAAGCAGCCGGTCGTCGAGTTCGGCCCGCGCCTGCCGCCAGCGCTGCGTGCCGACCTCGCGCAGCACGGCCGGTGAGGTCGCGTCATCGGACAACAACCAGGCGAGCCGTTCGAGGGTCGCCGGATCGTCGGCACCGGCCAGCGTCGTTCGGGCCGCTGCTGGTGCGCCCGTCAGGCGGTGCGTCACCTGCCCGTATGCCGCGTCGGCCCGCCCGAGCGCGTCGGCCAGTGTGGCCCCCTCCGCGGTTCGCGCGAAACCCCATGCCGCACAATCCTGCCGGTCCAACAGCTCGAGTGCTCCGACTGCGTCGGCGACGGCGCGACGGCCGCTGTCCAGGTCGCTGCCGGCGGCGATCGCCGAGGTCGGGACCGGCAGCGTGGGGCCGTCGCCGCGGGCCAACAAGCGGGAGTGGGCGGTGTAGTAGGACAGGCTGGCTGCGTTGGGTGCGTGCAGGCGCGCGGCATACGAGGCAAGGGTGGCGGACGTGGCGGTGACGTCCGCAGCGGCAGCCCGATGGCCTTCGTCGTCGGCGTGGGGGAGTTGGGCGAGGGCGGTGCGCAACCGCTCGCGCACCACGGCCGGGCGGGCGTGCTCGTCGTGCAGGTCCAGTGCATAGGGCAGCAGACCGACGTCGGCGAGTCGGCGGCGCACGACATCGAGCGCGGCACCCTTCTCGGCGACGAAGAGCACCGAGCGGCCATGGGCGAGTTGGTCGGCGAGGATGTTCGTGATGGTCTGCGACTTGCCGGTGCCGGGTGGACCCTCCAACACGAAGGTGCGCCCGGCGCGCGCGGCCGCGACGGCTTCGGCTTGAGAGCCGTCCGCCGGGATCGGCGCCGCGGCGACGACGGCATCGAGTGCGGCGACCGTGGTGTCGACCTCGGTGGCCTGCGGGTCGACGAATCGGTCTGTGGGAGTGAGGGCCAGGTGCCGGGCGACCGGTTGGTCGAGGAACCGCCGCCAGTGTTCGTCGAGGTCGCGCCACAACAGATAGCCCGTGAAGCCGACGATGGCCAGCCGGGCGTCGGTGACGACCGTGAAGGGTAGCCCGGCCGCGGCGAGGGCCTCGCGCACCGATCGCACGACGGCGTCGACATCGACCCCTTCGCCGTCGGCGCTGGTGGGCAGCGGATCGAGTCCTGGCACGGTGACCCCGAATTCGAGGCGCAGCTTCTCCAGGAGCGACAGGTTCACGGTCACGGCGCCGGAGTCGTCGAAGACGATCTTGTAGGGCTGGATGAGGCCCTTGAGCTCGACCGGAGCCAGCACCAGGGGAGCGGTCAGCTCACGCTCGCCCAAGCGCCATTGCACGGTGCCGAGGGCGACCGCCAGCGGGTTGGCGCCGGTCTCCTGCAGACCCGTGCGGGCGCGGTAGCGCAACCGGGCGACGAGGGCCTTGTGTGTCTCGGTGTCGGCGGCGGTGTAGACGGTGGATCGTTCGCGCAGCATCCGTCGTTGGATGTCGGCGGGCAGCCCGTAGGCGTCGCGAGCGGCCTGCCCGGCGGCCGCGCCGCCCAGGTCGTCCACGGCCCGTAGGGCGACGCTACCGCCGCGTTGCAGGATGTCGGCGAGCAGGCCCAGATGCTCGCCGGGCATGAGTAGTGGCAGTTGGGTGACGCCTCGCGCGGAGTTGAGCAGCCGGTTGCGCAGAGTGAGGTCGAGCAGGCTGTTCTTCCATGCCTGCACCCGGGGTGGCGGTGGGTCCTCCTGTGCCGCAGGGCGATCGAGCGGGGTGGCGGGGCTCGGGTGATCCGCTGCGCCGGCTGCGCCGGGCAGGCCGTCGCTCGGTGCCGGACGGTAGTCGACGATCTCGACGACCCCGTCGGTCCGCAGCCGTCGGGCCGGCACCGGGTAGACCTGCAGCAGCCGGGCCATCGCCACGTCGACGACGCCGACGAGATCGGACTGCCCGCCATGGAAATAGCGGTCCTTTGGCGCCTGGCTGACCCGCCGGAACAGGTCGGCCGGGGGGCGACGTTCGCGGGTGAGCATCGTCGTCTCGATGACGCCCATGAGCCCGAGGTCGACGGCGTTCACCCCGAGCGCGGTCTGCAGGCTCGCGGCGTCGGGAAGTGCGGCGTCCGGCCGGCGCCAATAGCCGCAGAAGGCGTGGCCTCGGGCGATCCACAGCACCGGAGCCAACCCGAGGTGTTCCAGGATGCTCGCGAGGGTCACCGTCGTGTCGAGGCAGGTGCCCACCCGGTGCTCCAGGACATCGCCGGGTGAGCGCACGAGCTGCCCATAGCCCCACGAGGCGGGCGGCTCGGCGTAGTAGAGGCCCCGGTCGAGCAGCACCTGACAGACCGCGGCGACGATCGCGTCGATACGCTCGGGTGAGACGTGCGAGACGGCCAACGAACCACTCCGTGTGGCTTTCTCGAGCGCGGTAGCGACCTCGCCGAGCATCCCGGCGACCGCCGGATGGTTGGGCTGCACGAAGGCGGCCAGCAGTTCCAACGACAGCACCGCCGCGGTCGGCTCGAGCAGCCATTGCCGCGCCGCGAGCACCCGCACCGGCGCGCCGAGGTGCGCCACCGGCATACCGGAGGCCGTGACCGTCACCCGTAGCTCGGCCTGCGTCGGCTCCTCGACGCTGGAGATAGCCGCCGGGTCCAGGCGCACCGGTGGGTTGTCCAGCACGACGCAGCCGCCGGCATCCAACGCGTCGAGGTGGTGATGCCACGGCCGGGTCAGTATCGCGCCAGCACTGTCGACGAGGTCGGCGCTCAGCTGCAGGTCCGTGAGAGGCTCGCTGCCGGCGGCGAGGACGATGCGCTGCACGAAGCCGATCCCGTTGTGGCCCATTGCGTGGTTGACGAGAGCCGAGGACACCACCTCAAGCTGCGCCGCCGTCACCATGCCGGCAGCCTAGTTCGCAGGCTCGCCCCGGTATGCCGCGCCCGCCCCGTTGTTCGCTGCGGCTTGGGTGGATACGAAAGGCTTGGGTGGATAGGGCGGTCGACGAGACACCCTGTCGGTCGGGCGTGGCGGCCAGTGACGTCGCCGGCAGTGCAGCGGTGGCGGCGGGGCCGTCGCCGGTGGTGGACCTACCGTAGGCAAACCCCGG
>RRZU011409365.1_pt1 | contig 46872 bp, 46 predicted proteins | sample 2165561 | NCBI WGS metagenome assembly RRZU01 (sample SAMN10456909, study PRJNA506462) | wastewater metagenome | isolation source: wastewater sludge | place: USA: Moscow, Idaho | reverse complement strand
GTGGGTGAAAGAATTAAGTGTAGTTTTTCGCTTTTAATGACCACATTATAGCCACTTTGGGCTTTCTATTTTAAATCTTATGGAATTATTTGGGTTCTACTTAGTCACCCCTTAAAAAACAAACGAAGTCCTTATTTAAGGGCTTTGTTACTACTTTTGGTCGTTTTAGGTTAAAAAATTGCTCTTAAATACTTCTAAAATTAATCAACAAAATTTATTTTATAGTCCGCTTTCTGATATGCTTGATATGAATGATTCTTTGATTGCATTAGCAAATGCAATTGATCAGAATTAATGACTTTAGGAGAAGTAGCTAAATTTTATAGTTTATTAGATATTACTAAATTTAACATTTCAAGACCAAGAAGTAATAAATTAGATGAACTAGCAAATGAATTCGGAGCTTCAAATATGAGAGCTTTAATTAGTTGGATACTTTTAATAAGAGATATTAGAAATAGATGTGCACATCATACAAGATTATGGAATTCAATATTAAGAGAACCTGCAGATATTAGAACATTATTAACAATTGCTCCAACACATAGTAATAGAATATATTTATCATTTGTAATGTTACATATTATGATAAAAAAATTAAATATCTTAGACATTAATTTAAAACAAATATTATTGGATCTACAAATTCAATATCCAATTTTTAAAACATTAATTAGTTCAGCAGGTTTTCCAACAAATTGGGAAACGGATGGAATTTGGAATTAATTTCTAATATTTATTCATAAATTAATTAGCACTTATAAGTGAAATTAAATATATATAGATTTAATATTAATTTAAATTATAAAATAATAGAATAAGAAAGTAAGACAATAATTTAAAACAAAAAGAGAAAATTGAGATTCTTAACCCTCAATAAGATGAGTTCGCCAAAACTCTACTCAAAGTTCTTTATTGTAAATGCGTTTGTAAGCTAACCAAAACGCCAATAATGGTTAGGTTAAAGTGATTTTAGAATATATTTTCTAAAATCTCTACTATCTTAAGAATAATTTCCCAAGCTCCATATAACTTAAATGTTAAAATGATAATTAAAATTATCAATGAAAATATTTCCATTATAGGTATCCTTAATGAGATAAAATTGCAACCCGTAAACTTAAATACATTATACATCCTCCGATGTACTTTTCCCACGCAATTTATCTTTTCAGGAATAGTTTAATAACCGTAACAACAATTCTGTTTTATCTATAACCTAGTCAAAAAATACATAACCCCATGAATTTTCTGAACGGCAATTTTATAATAATTTTAATTAAATAAATCTAATTATTTTAAAAATTATTAAAATTTCATTTCTTTTATTACATTTTATTATTCTATGAAAAAATAACCCTTTTAAAATATTAATTTATATTAAATTAATAGTATATTATATATTATTATATATTATTTTTAAAATATTGTTTTCAAGGACTTTTAATGAAGGATAGAATAAGCAATTATATTGCTAAGATAAAAGAAATGTTTAAAGGTAAAGATGATTACTATCTTGATACATACGATGATACTGATAAAAAAATAAAAGGGAAATTGTATGGGAAATTAGGACGGTGGTTTATAATTTTACCAATAGCATTATTTATTGGAGTAATTTTATATAAAGCAATTCCTGCAATAATCAAGCTAAATTTAGAAAAAGCAAATGTTAGCACATCTGAAGAAAATAAAAAGAAGAATACTGAAATTGTATTTTCTAATGATGAGATGTGGAAAATGCAAACTGAAGAAAAACAAAAAAATTTAGAATTTGGCTTACAAGAAGTAAGAACTGATGTAAAAGAAGTTAAAGACACAATAGATAAATCATTTCAAGAACTAAATAAAAATCTTGAAAATTCAACAAAAGTTTATCAAGAGAATTTAGCAAATGTAAAAAATGAACTTTCTAATAAAATTCAAGAAACAAAAAATGATGTAGAATCAGTTAAATCTGATAGTAAGTTAAATATTGAAAAATTAAAAAATGATATTAACACTGGTACATACACATTAAACAATGATAAAGAACCTACAAAATTAGATCCAGATAAATTAATTCAATTAACACCACAAAAACCTCAAGATATTAATAGTAAAAAAACTACTGAATATAATGATTCTATACCTGAATTTGAAAATACAAGTAATAAAAATGATGAATATGAATATGTTGATTTAGGTGAAAACTCGATAAATATTAATACATTAAATATAAAAGTAGAAGAAGAAAAGAAACCAAAAGAATTTCATTTAATTGGTGGTTTTGCAATTGCTACACTTTTAACTGGTGGTGATTTTTACACTATGAGTGAAGGTGATAATGAAACAATACCTGTAACGTTATCTTTGGATACAAAACTTAAGACTCCAAATAATGAAGAAATGGATTTAAGAGAATGTTTTGTAAGAGGTGCAGGAAAAGCTGATTTTAGCTCAAGTACTGCACAAGTAACACTAACTAACATTCAATGTAACATAATTGATAGTCAAGGAAACAATTACAAAATTGATGAAAAAATAAATGGTTGGTTATGGGATGAAAATGGTGAGTACGGTGCAAAAGGAAGACTTATTACAAAAGAAGGAGAAATAATAGCAAAAGCATTACCTTTAGCATTATTACAAACTGCAATGGAAGTAATGACAAATAAATCTCAAAATACAACAGATAGAGATGGAACGATTAGTTTTACAGGAACAGCATCAAATTTTGGTACTAATGCAGGAGATACTATTATTGATAAAATTGGAGATAAATGGCTTAAATATATGGATGGTTTAAATCCAAAAGTAAATTTAAGACCAGGAAGACAATTAGTTGTTCAATTTCAAGGTGGAGAGAAATTAAAGATTGAAAAGATTACTCCTGCAAATATACCTAATTTTAGAAAATCACTAGAAGGAGAAGATGATAATTATGAAGAATAGTCTATTTTTAATATTAGTTAGTTTATTACTTAATGGTTGTGGAATTAAAGATTTTTTTACTTTAGGTGAGAATAAAACAGTTTGTGAAGAAGAGAATTGTGATTATAAAGATGCAGGAGTATGTATGAATCCTTTTAATATATTAGATGATAAAGAGGCTGTAAAAATACAAGCATATAAAGATTTTGATAAAAAAGGAATGAAAAAAGATGGAAATTAAAAATACTATATTTATCTCATTATCTTTCATAATATTATTCGCAGGATGTAGTACGAAGAATGAGATTGAAAAAAAAGAAATAGAACAAAGTGTAAAAAATAAATATTTAATTACCAAAGAAGTAAGAGAAGATAATATTGTGCATTATGGACAATATGCAAAAATTTGGGTTGCACCATATAAAGACAATGTTGGAGATCTTTATGATGAAAGAATATTATATTTTTGGGTAGAAGAGCCTGATTTTAAAATTGGCGAGAAACTATCTTATAAAACAAATGCAAAAAATTTAAAAGAGAATATTAATCATAAAAGAGTTTCAATTGATGAAATCGAATTTAAAAATGAAAATGAAAAAGAACAAAAGATTGAATTAAATAAAGATGTTAGAAGATTTTTAGAAGAGAATAAAAATGATTAAATTAAAGAAAAAAATTATAAATATCACAGATAATATTATAAAGTCTTTTTTATCATTCAAAGAAATAGCAGATAGTACAAATAGTGCTCCTACTGCACAATTAAACGCATTAAGTCAACAACATACTTTAAGTCAATTACTTTTTTACAGATATGCACAAGATATTGAATTAGAAGATGAAAAAATTGTTTCATTATATACAATGGATGATAAAAGACAAGGTATTATCTTTCAAGTGACTGCACCTGTTTTTTTAGGTGATAAAAATGAAAGAGATATGCATGAATTTTTTAATTCTATAGAACTGAATAATGTGATTGTCTATGTTAATACTTTTGCAAGTAGAAATGTGGGTAACTTAATTGAAGAATATAGAACATTTCATAATTTAGAAAAAGCAAATGTTAGAAGAAGAGATATATTAAAAGAATTAGTTAATAAAAGAGCTGAATCATTATATAAATGGGTTAGTGAACCAATGGGAAGAAATGGAGTAAGAGTAAGAAATTTTGTAAATACTATATCAATTCTTTTTCCTAAAGATACTCAACTTGATGAGATTATAAATGTATATTTAAAAACAGAAACTTTACTTTTAAATTATAACCCTAGAAATTTTGAACCTAATAAACTAATTACTTTATTATCTGAATTTCTTAAACCAGAAGATTTAATAAACAACAAAATAGTTGATGAACACCAGGTATTGAATACACAAATTGCAAGTGGTGCAAAATGGAATTTAAATCCAAACGATGGATATATGAATATTGGAGAAAAATGGAAAGGAATAACATTAACTACTGAAAAATTCCCAAAATATTTAAGTGCATTTGATTTTCAATCTGCTTTTTTTAATCCATTTGGTAAAGATGCTTTAATGGCATTACCATGTCCGTTTATTTGTTCATTAGTAATTGCATTTGAAGATGTTAAGAAAGAGGCAAAAAAAACATTAGATAAAGCAAAATGGAATGTAGGGCATCTTCATTTAGTTCCATCAAAAGATGAAAAACAAAATCCTGCAATTAGAAAAAAAAGAGAAGAAAATGAAAATATAGTTAAATATATTTCTGATAATAATGAGTTCCCAGTAAAAGCTCAATGGACTTTAACTGTTTTTGATGACAGTATGAAGAAATTAAAGAAAAATACAAATGAGATAAAGAAGAAATTTAAAGAATTATCACATGATGGTAATAATGGTTGGATTTTAAAAGAAGAATCATATTCAGGAATTTCATTTCAATCAATGCTCATGGGATTTCCACTTCAATACTCACAAATATTAAGAGATAATTTAAAAAGATTTAGAGTTTTATTTAAATCAAACAATAGTCAGATTGCACCCTTAATAGGGGGAAATACAGGACACAGAAAACCTTTTTTAGCATTTTGTGACAGAACAGGACAACTAATTTTTCTTAATTTTCTTGAATCTTTAAAAAATTACAATGTAACAGTTGTAGGACCATCTGGAACAGGAAAATCAGTTTTTCTGAATGAACTAAATACAATGTCTGTAACTGCAAATGCATTGGTTAGAATTGTAGATATCGGTGATTCTTATAAAAATACTACAAATGCAATTGGTGGAAAATTTGTAGAGTTTGATGATGAAGTAAAATTGTGTTTTAACTTTTTTACAAATATACAAACCAAAGATGTTGATATTGATGGTGAAATTATTGAGCAAGTGCATGAAGATGAACTATGTACAATTGTACCAATTATTGGTGCAATGTTAAAAATGAATTTAAGAGCTAGTTCCTCTGAAAATGAGTTAAATGATCCAAAATTAAAACCTATAGTTACAATTTTAGAAGAAGCTATTCAAGTTGCTTATAGTAGGCAAGGTAGAACTGCTTCAATGCAAACTATTTGGGAATATCTTAAAGAATTAAGAGAACTATATTTTAATAGAAATCAACAAAACATTTATGAATTACTAGATCTTATGATAATTGGATTACATGATTATGTAATAAGAATTGAAGATAATGGAAATAGATTAATCGGTAAAAATCAGCAGTACTTTAATGCAGTTAATAATATTGAATTTGATTCATCAATGTTTGTTTTTGAAATGGAGAAACTAACAAAAAAAGGTGATGATTTATTAATTGTAATATCAATGATAGTTTTACATCAAATGGCTAATGAAGCATATTTTAGAAGAGATAGAGTAAAAATTATAGGAATAGATGAAGCAAAAAGAGTATTAAGAATTTTACTTTTTGCAGATTTTCTTGATGATGTAAGTAGAAGAATTAGAAAGTACGATGGTATTTTAGTAATTCTTACTCAGTATATAAAAGATTTTTTTGGAAATAAAAGTAGTGAAGGATTATTTGAAGGAGCAAGTTTTAATATTTTCCTAGAACAAGAAGAAGATAGTATAGAAGAAGCAGCTTATTCAGGAAAATTAACTATGAATGATGGACAAATTGCTTTAATGAAGTCTGTAAAAGCTAGAACACCTTATTACAATGAATTCATGGTTAAATATGGTTCATCATATATGGTTTTATTGAATAAATTAGATAATTTAGCATTTTGGTTATATACAACTAAAGGGGAACATAAAAATCAAATTGCAGATGTATGTACTAGATATGAATTAGTAGATACAGCAGAAGGTGCATGGTTCATGGCATTAATTTCTGATGGAATGAGTGAAGAAGATGCACATAAAGAGATATTAGAAAAAAGAAAAATTGGTAATTAAAAATGAATTTCTATAATAAAGTTCTTAGTTTTTTTGAAAAGAAAGACAATTCGACAAAATTTGAAAAATATTTAGAAGTTAGAAATGAATATCTCATTCTTAAAAAAACAATAGAGTTTAAAAAGAAAAAAAATTCAATAACAGAAAGTGAACTTGAAAAACAAGAAAAAAAATTAAAAGAACTTTTGAAAAAGAAATGGTATTGGGAAAAACGATTAGTAGATGTAACTAAAGGACTTTTTATAGGTGTTGGAGTTGATTTAAAACTTGTAAAAGAAGTTGTTGCTATCTATTTGGATTGGAAAAAACTTGTAAATCACTATTTTGTATATGGAACTTCTCAAGTTGGTAAGTCAAGACTATTAGCTAATCATGTAAGGCAGATGATTATGAATAATTGGAATGTTATTGTTGTTGATCCAAAAGGAGGAGAAGGACAAGAAATTCTATCATGGATAATTGAGTTTGCAGGTGAATGTGGAAGAACTGAAGATATATTCTATATTGCTCCTGTTTATGCAGATTATACAGATTGTTTCAATCCTTTATATGCGTTAGGTAATGAAGAAATAGCATCAATGGTACAATTACTTTGTAAAGGTGGTGGAGATAAAGATGCTGATTTCTTTGCAGATTTTTCATACAAAGTAGTTTTAGCTTCATTATATTGTTTAGAGTTTTTAGAAACAGTGTCAGATCCAGATGGTTCAATAGTTCAAAGCAGAGTAAATAATGAATTAATTAATTATTACAAATTAATGGAATTAAGGGGAGAACAGACTGCAAAATATGATAAATTGAACAAAATTATCATGCCTGATGTTACTCAAAGAATGAATACAAAAAGACCTACTAAAGCACATATCGTAAATGATTATGCAATGGTAGTTGATAGAACATTAATTACTTTTAAAGAACTTGCACATTATTCAAATTTTGATAATTTACAATATTTAATACAGACAATGCAAGATTTTGCAATTACAGATATTGATGATAAGAAAACACTTGCAAAACTAAAATATTTAAAAAGTGAAGCTATAAATCTTATGAGAGATTTAAGAACAATTAAAGAAGATTTCTTTGTAAAAGTTTCAACTTCTTTAACAACACTTTTAAGTCAACTAAGTTCAGGGAAGATTGGACAATTATTATGTACAGTAAGAATTAATCCTTTAGTAAATAGATTGTATAGAAAAGACAAAGGATTAATTTGTATTATTCAACCTGCACCATTAAAATTTCAAAAAGTTTCTGAAATGGTTTTAAAAATAATTCTTAAAATGTTTGAAAGTGTTTTTGGATTGATTGGTGCGACAGGTAGAGGAATGAGTAGAAAAGTTGGACTAATTATTGATGAAGCAAAAACAGTTATGTATGCAGGAATTGAAGAACTTTATAATAAAGCAGGAGGATTGGGTATGACAATAGGTGGTTATACTCAGTCAAGAGGGGATTTAAGATATAAACTAGGTGCAGATTTAGCTGAGGTTGTTGAAGATTGTGTAAATACTCTTTTTTACTTAAGAACAAATTCTAAAGAAGCAAGAGAATATATGGCAGGTAACTTTGGAACAATTAGAAAACATAGCTATAACTATACTACTCAAAGTACTGTAACTGATGGAAGATTTATGGTTGAAACTAATGATGAAGAACTAGTTACTCCTAATCATATTAAAGAGTTAGATATTGGAAATGGTTATATGATACATGCAAAAGAAAAATACAGAGTTGAATTCCCATATCAAGCAGAACCTTTAGGAATTATAGAAATGCCTAAACTTAAAGAAGAAGAAATGATAGAGGGATTAACAAATCTCGAAATGATAATAGAAAATGAGATGAAGAAAATGGAAGACTTTAATAATGAATTAAAGGAGTTAAATTCTGATTTATATGGAGAGTCAAATGTCTCATAAAAAGAATTATAAGGAAATCTTAGAGATATTAATAGAATCTTTTGAAAAAAAATTAATTGAAAGAGAACCATTTATTAGAATGCAACTTTTGTTTATGTTTGCAAAACAACACTATTTTTATATTGGAGAGCCTGGAACTGGAAAAACTTATTTCTGTAAGTTATTATTCTCATGTATAAAAGATGCTGTAATTTGGGAAATCCAAATGACAAAAGGAACTACTGAAGAAATGTTAATTGGTACAGATTTAGAAGATCCTAAATCAATTAAGAATGCTCATTTTGTGTTTTTTGATGAATTATATAAAGGTGATCCAAATATTTTAGTTAAATTACTTTCATTCTTAAATGAGAGAGTTTTTACAATAGATGGAGAAGGTGTTCCCGTAAAATTATATGCTGCAGTTGGTGCATCAAATGAATTTCCAGTTGGTGAAATGGTAAGACCTTTTGATGATAGATTCATGGGTAGAAGTGAAATAAAGAGAATCCAAACAAAAGAAAACAGAAAAAAATTTATAAAAAAAGAGTTTGATATATCAAAAGATATTCCTGTTGATTTATTTTTAGCAGATATTGATTATTGTTTTGAAGAAGCAAAAAAAGTTGAATTTTCAGAAGAGTTTGAATTAACATATTTAAAACTTATGGAAACTACGATTAAAGAAAGTGTAAAATGTTCTGATAGAAAATTTGGGTATGCAATAGAAATTTTAAAAATGAGTGCTTTCTTAAATGGAAGAAAAAAAGTTAATAATTCTGATATTTTTATAATGAAGAATATTGCATGGAGTAATTATCAAGATAGAACAAATATAAGAAGAATACTAAATGAAGTAATGTATGGTAAGAAAGAAGATATTCAAGAAAAGCTTCAAAATATTGAAAAAGAAGTTACTAAAATCATATCATTAAAAAATTCTGATTATTTAGAATTACTTAGTTGTAAAAAAGAATTTACAGGAAGAGATAAAGATAATTTTTTCCTAATTTCAAGAGATGAGTTATTAAAAATTGAGAAATTATTAAATCAAGAATTTGATAGACTTGCAGAAATAAGCGAAAATTATGAAAATGTAAAGTTTATAGAAGATGAATTGAAACAAAATATTTTTATTTATGATGAGAAAAATGATGTATTTACTGTTGAAATAGTAACAAAAATGATTTCACTATATGAGAAAATAAAGAATAATAAATATGAAATTTCAAATTTCTTATATTCATATAGGAATTTAAGTGATTATGAGAATAAATTTTACGAGAGTAAGTTTGAAGTATAATAAGCTCACAATTATTTAAATTGGAGTTTTCTATTTATTGATTTTTTAAAAGTCTTATTTCCTCAGATTGTTTTTGTACCATGTTTTCTAATGAATTAACCGCTAACTCAAGCATTGTCATTTTTGCTTTAAAGAACTCAGGATTTTTTTCAGTTACCACAATAAATTTACTTTTTGATTTACTATTATTTGCTTCAGTAAATGTTCTTATTTGAATTTTTTTCTGTTTTTCTAAATTATATACTTGTGCAGGAACTAGATCATTCATCTTAATATATAATGAAATTGGAACTAATACAGAATTTTCCTCATCTTCTACACCAAGAGTTTCTATAACTTTTTTTTGATTAGATACATCTAATGATTCAAAATACAGTTCTAAACTTTTTTCTACTATTTCAGAAAACGATGTACCAGTTCTTTGATTATACGCATTTAATTTATCTACCATTTCTGAAGTCATAGATACAGACTTATTTATTTTTTTATTATTAACGGCCATTTTATCTCCCTAAAAGATTTATTAAGTTATAGTTTATTAATATTTTATTATAAATTATTATAAAAAGGATTCATATTGAATAAAATGATTTTTTTATGTTTTATTATACTTTTAATAAACTTAAATGCAAGTAATATTAGCGAAAATAAGGGAGATGTAGCGAATAATGAGAGAGGCTTTGCGTATTATCAAGAGCAGAAAAAAGAAAAAGAAAATGTTATTAATTTAGAGTCAAATAATAAAAATAACGAAGAAATTCTAATTTTATTAAGAAAATTACTTGAAGTAAATATTGAAATAAGAGATATTCTAAGAAATGAGTATGATCCACAACCAAAAATGATAACTAATTCAAAAGGAGAAAAATGTATTGCAAATTCTTCAGCTGATTGTTTTGAAATGCCAATTACTGCAGAAGCAAAAAGAACACCTGTATATAAAGAATGGTTAGAAAAAGGTGATTTAAACTCATCATTAAGAAAAAAACAATGGGAAGCAAAGTATTTTAATGAAATATCAAATAGAGCTTATATGGATATGGCTGCAATAACACAATTTGGTACTCAAGCATACCCAGTAAACTATAATACTTACACGCATAATAATACTACTGGTTATGCAACTACGGTTTTAAGAGATAAAATTGAAAAATCAGTTATTGAAAAAAATTTTGAAAAAGTAAATTTTATCTATTTTATTGGTATTAATAAAGACTTAGATTTGTATGCAATGGATAACATTGTTAGATTTTTAAAACAGTATGAAAATAAAATAAAACTTCAATTCATTTTTCAAGATGAACAATCAAAAAAATCTTTTGAGATAGCTCACAAGCATAATCCAGAATTCTCTATTTTAAATAACTACAAAATGACTGTATTACCAAATGAATTTAAAGATTTTAATATATATACAACTCCATCATTAGTTGCAATTAATAAAGAAGCAAAAACTGGACAAACAATAATTACGGGTAGAGTTTCTGAAAATCAAGCTAATAAAATGATTGTTATGTATCTAAGAAGTCAAGGAATTATTCAAGATGTAGAATTAAATCCAAATAATGCGTGGAAAGATGAAAGCGATTTTGGAGAACAGTACATAAAAGAATATTTAGGTGAGGATTATATTAAGGAAATTAAAAATGAAAAAAAGTAATAAAAGAAAAGTTGCAAGTTCTCTATTAGTTGGACTTTTAATTCATCAATCATGTTCTATAACTTTGTATGCAACAGACTTAAGTAGTATTCTATTGAAAAACTCAACTTATGCAGGTACTTGGGATGATCCAACATCAGGAATGAAATATGTAACTGGTGGTGGAATAAAAATAAAATTTAAATCTTCAACTAATAGTTATACTCCTTGGATAAAAGGAACAATGCCTAATTATTCAATTGGTTGTAATGGTATTTCTTTGAGTGGTGGATTTATTGGTTTATTAGGACTTAGTGATATCGAAGAACAATTAAAAGATTCTGGTGCAGCTTTTGCATGGGGTATATTATCAGGACTGGCGTATTCTTTACCAGTTATATCAGATGTATTTGCAAAAATTCAAAGATATGCAAGAACATTACAACAGTTATTACAAAATGCGTGTAGTATAGGACAAAATATGGCAAGAAATTCACCTGCAAAAAGTAAAATAGATACAGCATTACAAGATACAGTAATTGGGCAAGGCTTTGATAAAGTAAATGATTTTATGGATAGTATGGATGAAAAATTTAAAGTACTAGATGAATTTGTTCAATGTAATGGTGATCCAAATTGTTCTAAAAAAAGAGATAATGTTATTGGAGAGTGGTTCGCAACTTTATTTGGAATTACAAGTGATAAGGGAGTTGATAATGCAAGTGGAGGAGTTGTATCTTCATCAATTAAAAATGTAAAAGATACTGTTAGTAATGTAGGAGCTTATTACAAAGAGGTACCACTTCATGAATTATTAAATACATCAAATGGATATATTGATTTAACAGAAAATGATATATTGAATATAAAATTATCGTTAATATTTTTTGGTGATATAGCTTTATCAAAAGAGCCAAGAGCTGAAATTGCAAAACATTTTAAACCAGATGGTACATTAGATGAAGAAGCAATGAAAAAAACAGGTAAAGATTTATTATCTAGTGCGAAACAATTAAGTCTGAAAAAATTTGAATTAGTATCACCAGAGATTACAGATATTTCAAAAGTTGTAAACATATTAATAAATGGTGCTGAAAACACACTTTATGTACCAAATTATAAAGTTGGTATATTGGTATTACCTGCAAAAGATAGTGGAATAAAAAGTACTACTATGACATATTTAATTAAAGAGATTGATTCTGCAAATGCTAGTCATTCGAATCTGAAATTAGATTGGGCAGGATTCTACAAAGAAGGTGTAAAACAAATCTTTGCAAATTTAAATCAAACAAACAGTGGTGCAACAGATGTTTTATTAAACATTCCAGTTGATACAAGTATTCAAAGTGGAACAATTACTGATGAATATGTTCCTGTATTAATACCTCAATTCAATAGTTATATAAAAGATATAAGAAAAACAATACAAACTGATCCTTCTAAAAAATTTAGTGCTCAAAAAGTTGCATTAAAAATGGCACAAGTTAATGCAGCACTTGCAACAAATGATTTAACTGATGAGATTATTGCAAGAATTAAAAAAGTTGCATTTAATTCAACCGAACAAAAAGAAGTGTTCACAGAGTTCTTAAGAGAATTAGGAATGAAAAGAGAAGCAATAATTAAAAAAGTTGAAGAAGTATATTCAAAAGAGAAAGATGTATCACAAGCATTAGAAAATGAAATTGAAGAAATTGTAAATAAAGTAAAAGAAAAAGCATTAAATTAAAGGACACACAAGATGATTAAATTATTTATTGCATTATGTTTAATTCTAAATTTATTAATAGCAGAAGAACAATTAAATATGATGGACCAAAAAGAAATGATTTTTATACTTGAAAATCAAGTTAAAAAAGATCCAAGTAAAGGAGCTTATGAATTAGGATTAATTTATGAAGATGGGATAATAAATAGTAAAAATGAAAAAATTCCTGATATGGAAAAAGCAACAGAATACTTTATAAAAGCATTTGAATCTAAAGATTATAGAAGTACATATAAAATTGTAACTTTATTACTTCAAAAGAATGAGTATAAAGAATCTATTAATACATTAAAAAAAGTAATTAATGATTCATCACAAAATAGAAGTTTATTAATAGGTTCTATTACTACATTTGGAACGATTGTATTAGACCATTTAGCAAATGAACGAGATATTGTAGTGGATGCATTATATAACTACACATTATTATCAAAAGAAGAGTTAGAAGAAGTACCAACTGCAAAGTTTATTAAAGCCGCATTACTTGCAACAATAGGAAATATTCAAGAGGGAGAAAAACTTCTTAATGAAGCTTGTTTTAGTCCTAAAGCACCTAAAGAATTAAAAGATAAATGTTTTGACAAAAATAATTTTGATATTGTAAAAGAGGAAAAAAATGTTAAAAAAAGTATTAGTGAGCCTTGTTGTAATATTCTTGAGCAATAATCTATATTCTCAAACTCAAAATGTAAGTTCTTGTAATTTATCTCATAAGATAATTTATGGTATTGCAAAGAATGAACGTCATGCAAAAAGGAATATTGGATATCCATATTTAATAAGTTTTAACAATTATGATGATTTAGAAATGGTAAAAAATGATTTGTTGCAACTAGATTTGATTTTACTTGACAACAGAACAGTTGATTGTAAAAATAAAGATACTTGTGCTGCAGTTACAAAATATTTAGTTCAAAACTATAATATCAAGAATTTAGACTTAGGTGCATTTCAACATTGTTATAGATTCTATAAATACAAATACGAAGATTATTTTGATCTAGTTAAAACTTATTCAAAAACATGTGATATTTTAACGGGATATGTTGAAAAATATGGCTTTAATTGGACTTCAATAGGACGATACTACAACAAAGAAGAAGAATTAAATAAAGAGTATCGTGAAAGATTACAAAATAATATAATAGAAACTTATCCAGAATTAGCATCAAATTAAGAAATCTTCTAATATAATATATTAAATTAATATTTTGATATATTATATTAATAATTTTAGGAGTATCACTTGAAAAAAAGAATTTTAATCTCAATAACTAGTACTATTTTAGCTAGTTCAGTGTTTGCAGTTGCTTTAAATGATAAAGAATTAGCAGATTTTAAGAAAATGGACATTTTGAATAAACCAGAGGTTGTTTTAATTGGTGGAGAAAAGATTAGTAATGATTTTGTATTATTAAAAGGTTATGTTGAAACAAAGAATGAGTTTAATCCATATAGTCCAATAAACATAATTACTAATAAAGAGGTAGTTATACCAACATCTGAAGCATATAATATAAAAACAAAGAAAAATATCAGTGTAGATGTTGATTATTCAAAATTTGAGAAATATGCAGCATACAAATTTGGTAATGGTAAAGAAAAATTAATATTATTCACAGAAGCAGAATGCCCTGCTTGTAAACAAACACATCCATATTTTGAAGGATTAAAAGAGAAATATACTATTTATGTATATATGTTTCCATTAAATAGTATTCACTTAGTTGCAAAAGATATTGCAATTGCAACTTTATCTCAACCTATAGAAAAAAGAGAAGAATTTTATAACAGAATGATAAAAAATCAAGATGTTTCAGTTGTTATTCCTGAATTAGAAAAATATAGTGTTGAACTTTATAAAAATTTAAAGTACAGATTGGGATTATTCGAAAATCAAAGAGCTCAAGTAACAACGCAAGAATATATTGAAAAAGTAAAAAGAGCTTATGGAATTAATTTCAATTCTAAACAAGATTTAATAGATTTTTGTGATAAAAAGATTAGTGAGTTTAACTCAAAAAGAGGTAAATCAAAAGAATATAAAGATGTTATTGAAACATTTAATCAAAATGAGTTCTTAGCTCTTGCATATTTAGGTGTTGATGGTACGCCAAATATTTTTGATTATAGTGGGCAAAAAAGAGATTTAAGACAATTGTTAAATAAATAAAATGAAAAACTTCAAAAAAAACTCATCTATAATAAAGGTATATAGATGAGTACATTTCAAAGAGATACCTTATCAATTTTAGATAGTTTAAAAATGATGGACTTGAAACAAATTGAGATTGAACATAAAACTATCAATGATTTATTATTTCAATTCATTAAATCAAATGATATGGTAACTCCTAATTTAATGGAAACTATAAGCAATGAAATTAATAGAATAATATCAATTAAAAACAAATATTATGATTTAGGAATTGTAGATAATTTATTTAAAGATTTAAAAGAATATTACACATATATTTATGTAAATTCTGATTATAAAATAGAATTTTTAAAAGAGTTATCTAATAAATTTGTATATCAATATTATACAAATTTCCCAGAAATTGAAATTATAAAACCAATTAATATAAATATAATTGAAGAATTAAAGAAAGTAGTTTTACCTCATCAAAAACAATTTATAATTTTAATCGAATTAGTCTTTGAAATTGAATTAAGATACATAGGACAATTAATAAAAAATTTAATATCTATGAAATTAACTAGAAAAGAAAATTCAATAATTGAAAATACAATGCATATTCTAATCTCAAGTTCATCAGATAGATTAGGAAATTTAGTAAATTCAATAGATGATAAAGTATGGTACTTAAGTAACTATACAAATGAAGAAAATATTAAAACTGATATAAAAACTATAGAAAAACCAATGAATGATTTGAAAAGTTATTTAGATAATCAGTCAAAACTTTTTAAATCATTTAAAAATGAAATCAATCAAATGACACCTGAAGAATTCTATTTTATGTTAGATTTTATTTTTCATAATGGCTTTAAAATTAAATATCCAAAAATAAGAATAGTAATATCTAAAGAATTAAAAAACATTAAGCACTTTTGCATAAATGAATATTTAATAGTTAATTCAATGTATGCATTGATAGAAAATTCAATAGAAGCAAATGCAACTATAGTTGAAATTTCGATAAAGAATTGTGAAAATGAATTATATATTGAAATAAAAGATAATGGTAAAGAGCTACCTGTAAAGATTCAAAAATATATTTTTGATAAAAATTTTTCTTTTAATAAACCAGGACATTTTGGATTGGGTTTATATATTGCTAAAAAATGGCTAGAAAGTGTTTCATGTAAAATTCACTATTTGAAAGAAAATAAAATTATGAGAGTAATAATACCTTTAGGAAATAGACTTTATGAATAAATTTGATGTAATAATAGTTGATGATGTACCAGAGTTTACTAAAAATTTAAGAAAGATACTAGAAATAGAATCAATAAATTTAAAAGTATTTGAAGAACCAAATGAATTTCTTAACTATACACTAAATAAAGAATTTGATGCGTGTAGAATTCTAATTATTGATTATTCAATGCCTTTATTGACAGGATATGATGTTTACAAAGAACTGTATGAAATAAAAGGTGGACATATATACCAGAAAAAAATTTTATATACTGCAAATTTAGAGCAAATACCAATTGATGAAAGATTATATATTGAGTCTTTAGGTATTAAATTTTTAAAGAAACCAAATATACAAGAATTGATAAAAATAATATTGGAAGGAATGGAAAATTAATGCATTTTTTTAAGGAATACGTACAAAATTATAATGAGAAAAAAGAGCATATAAATCTAATACTTAATAACATTGAAAGTAGTTTGGATGTTTTATTGAAAGTAAAGAATATAAAAACTATTGATGAATGTAAAGAGTTTATATTAGTAAATAAAAGTATTTTTGAAACTATTGATAAGGATATAATTAAAATTATTGAGAATTTGAATTTATTACAAAATTTTTGTTATGAAGATATAAAAAATATACTACCTTTTATTCCAGAATTTAAATCATTAGATGAGCATGAAGCTTTTTTAAAAGCTAAAAATATTGATTATCTAATCGAATGCATTAAAAACGATAGAGAACCAAATATATATGAGAAAGTGAATCTTTTAGAAATTGCGGAATTCAATAAAAAAGTTAGATATTTTATTCATACCACAATGGCTATTGTTGAAAATCCCTCAGCTTTTATTGTTCAAAAAAAATTAGAAAAAAATATTAAAAAAAATCAATTTATACATGATCCAATGAACTTATTTATGGAAGTTAATAGTTTAATGAGTGAAGTTTATAGAATTAGAAGATTATTAGATCAATATCATGTTTTATCAAATTCAAGTTATGGCAATTGGGATTCACACTCTATAGAAGTAAAAGAAATTATTGATTATTTAAAAATATATAAATATAGATTTGAAGGTTTTTATTTTAATGAAAATATTTATTTTATTGATTTAAATATTGATGATTCAACAATACAACAGGATTTAAAACTAAATATCCCATTAGATAAAGTAAAAGAGATTATTGATGTATTATTACATAATGCAGCAGATGAACTTGTAAGTAAAGAATTGGTTTTAGGAAAATTTGATAAAAAAATAAATTGCATAATTAACGAATGCGATAATAATATTATTATTTCGATAGAAGATAATGGTAGAGGATTTGAAGACTCAAATCTATTAAAACCTTTTTCAACTACTAAAAATGGAAGATTTCATAATCAAGGAATTGGATTAGATATCGCAAGTACTAATTGCATGATTTTATCTGGAAAACTAGAAATTGAAAACAAGGAAAATTCAGGAGCTCTTTTTAGATTGATATTTCCACGAGATATAAAAGCAAATACTGAAATATTTAAGCTCAAAATAAATATAGCTGTTTTTGGTAAATCAATGAATACTTCTAAAAAATTAGATGAACTTAAAGAGATACATAAAGATAACTATAGAATTGTACAAATTAATTCAATAGAAGATTTTAATGTTTTTTTAAAAAACGCTTCATTAAAAGCTATTGATATTATTATTATTGATAATGATGAAAAAGAGTTGAATGAAAGTATGAAGAAGTATTTTTATAAAGGACAAATAATAGTAGTTTAAATGTAAAAATAATTTTATTTTTGTTAATATAAAATAATTTGTCTGGGGAGTAATTCATGAAAAAAACAATAATTTCTGTATCTTTTATAAGCTTTTTTATCTTAAATCTATTTGCAACTACTGGAGGTATAGATAATAATTCAATAAATAAAGAAGTTAATAAATTATTGTCGCAAATTGCACCTGAAACAAAGACTTTTACTTGGAGTTGCACAACTGTTTCAAAGTTTCCATTAAATCATATTGCTAATGGAGCATTTCATGTTGTTGATGAATGTATTGTAAATACAGATTCAAAAAAAGAATTTAAAATGACTTGTGAGTATTCAATATTACCTGTAACTAATGGTGCAACTAAATGTAGTTTAGGTTGGTAGTTTTAGATCTTAAATATTCAATAAAGAGGTAATTCAATATCATTAATAAACACATTTGTGATTTGATACGAACCAACTAATTTATCAAAAAAACCAATATAACAAACTTTAATTTTGTTTTCTAAAACTATTTCAACTTTATATGAAAGTTCATCTAATTTTTCTGTTTCATGATGATAACCGTTTCTTAGTTTATATCTTTTGTATAGCATATTTACTGAAGCTTCAAAAGTTTTACCATTATTATCATTAATTAATTCATAATTAACTTCATTTGCAAATAATATAGCTCTATCACACTCTTTCATCAAAGCTTCATTATATTCAATATTAAAGGCTAATACTAAATAATCTCTATCAGTAGGAGTACTTGCAGGTTCAACAGTTATACTCTTAATTATATTGAACTCAGTTTGTGTTCCCAAAAACTTCAGTTTATAATCTAGTACCTTTAATAATGCATCTCTTAATTCATCTAAACTAATATCACTAAATTTTGAATAGTTTGATTCTGCATTTGTTGTAAGTTTAAAAGCATCATTACAACATTTTAACAGTTCAGGTTCATTTTTAATAGTTTCTTCTCTAATATATATTCTATCATCATTTGAAAATTCACTAGAATTATTTTTAAATACTTGAATAATACTAAGAATATCGTAGTAACCTAAATTCATTTCAAACATTTTATTACCTTTACACTGGGTTTAATTTAATGATGCGAGTATATCAAAATTAATTCAAATAATATTCTAACAACGTATATATTTTAATGCTTTGTTTCATTTATTAACAAACAAACATGCATAAGAATAAATCAAGAATTTATAATATTAACTATTATTAACGATTAGCTTTTCTTGATTTTCTTTGTTCTTTCCTCTTTTTTTTCTTTTCCGATTTATTCATATCGTTTTTTGGAACTAAAGGAGATTTTTTAAAAAGATTCTTTATAGATACAGTTTTATTTACGGGTATAAGTGAACTCCTTGCCATAGTAATACCTGATTCTATTTTATGATTTATTATAGGGGGGCTTTTGGGAATACCTAAATCTTTATCATAAACTATAAAACTTTTTTTAGTTTCATTACATAAAAGAATCACTTTATTAAATAAAAAATGTTCTTTAGAAAGTAAATATTGTGTCCATTCTGTAAAATAATCAATACCCTTAACATTTTCTAGTTTTAAATAATTAGTGAATGCTAAAATAATTATCTCTTCATAATTATCAGATTTTTGATAATCTGAAAATTTTTCCTCTTTTTTAATGACTCCATCATAAATATAAGTATGAGGGTAAGGAATTGAAAGTTTTTTCACTGGATTTTCACAATATTCATAACTTCCATCAATATTGGATAATTGTTCATTTAAAATTTTATTTGTAATTTTTTCATCATTAAAATATTTTAAAACATCTTTATTATCTATACATGTTATCTCTATCCCAATTTTTGCATTGTTTTTCTCTAAAATTATTGCTTTATCTGGACGATCTATTTGTTCTTTATCAATTGAAAAGTTTCCATAAATTTCTTTTAATAATAGTAATGAAGATTCTAATATTTCATTTTCTTCTAACTCTACTTTACGCATATTTACTCTTTAATTAGTTTAGGTTTATTGGCATTGAAGCAACTATAGTTATATAAATTTTAAAGTTCATCTAATTGTTCTATTGATAAATGACTCATCACATCATCAAATTTATTTGGATTACCACGATTCGGTAAAGAATATTCACTTTGTCTGGTACCTGTGATTATTATATTGAATTAAGATTATTTATTAGCTAAAAAATTTTATTCGCATTATATTTTGAATATCGCAACTTTTATTGAGAATTACAAACACATACTAAAATATATAATTTATAAATATAAAACAATACATATATGATACTAATTAACATATATAATCTGCTTATCCACTACAATGCATACATACATAAACATTAATACTAAGTTTAAATTAATTATATAATATGATATAATAAAATATTAATTCAATATAATTTAATATTTTAGGAAGCTTCATGAAAAAATCTTTAACACTTACAATATTACTTGCAACATTAAGTTTTGGGAACTCAGTTCAAATTACTAATTTTTATAATAATGGTGGGAAACAAACTCCTGAACTTGAGAAACTTGTTGTTAATGATAAGAATCTTAGTAATGCAATTGCATATTTAGAAGAACCTTCAAAAATGATTACTATGAATGTAGATTTTACTGATCCTGAAGTAAAAGATGCTCCTAAAAATATTGTAAAACAGACATTACCAGATTATGTAAATGCTCTTAAAGAATTCAAACTAAGTTTTGATAAACATAAAAATCCTATTTCAGCATATAATGGGATTTTTCTAATAAAAACTATTTTTGGGAAGAATAAAGAAATAGAATATTTTAATAAATTCTCTAAATTATTATATGAATCACAAAAAAACATATGCATTTCTTATATAGATTATGGTGATGTTCTTCAAAATGGACTCTACCAAAAAAAAGATTTAAATAAAGCTTTACAAATTTATAAAGAAGGTGTTGAAAATCCAAATTGTACAAGTTGGCAAAAAAATGTGTTGGTAGGAAGAATTGATTTATTGAATATGGTAAGCAAATGAAAAAAATATTTTATTCTCTATTAATTCTTAAATCATTGTATGCATATCAAGATTTAGGAACATATGGAGAATTAAAAGAAATAAAAGAAAGAGATTTAATGGATTTATTTAATGAAAGGGTTAATACATTAGATTTCAATAAAATAGAAGCAGACATTAGAACTAATATTCAAAAATCATTTGTAATTGAATCTAAAATTAGTACTTGTAAGGTTTCAAAGTTTAGAACCTATGAGCCAATTGTAGAAGTAACAGAAGATGTAAAGATTCCATACACTGATATTAAATTAAAAGAAAAATATACTAAATACAATATCCTAAAAGAAAACAATCTATTTATCCCATTTAATGTAATCTTTATTGATGCAAATGATGAATTACAAATTGAACTTGCAAGATATTATAAGAAACAATTAGGCAATAAGTTAGAAATCTATGTTGTTAAAGGAGATATATTTAAACTCCAAAATGAAGTGTTTTTTGATGATATAAAAGTTACAAGAGATAAATTAGAAGTGAAAGCTTTTGACTTACAATGTGTGCCTTCAATTTATACTCAGAAAGAATATTTATTTGATATATCAGAATACAACCCAAAAGATTTGATTAAAGATGAGGTAAAAAAATGATTAAGGCATCTTTATTAATATTTACTGCATTGGCAATTAACCTTTTTGCTTCAGAAAAACCTCTTTTAAATTTTATAAAAACAGTTGACTGGGAATTTATGGGAGATAAAACTGAATTTACATTAGATTTATGTAAATGTGACAATGGTGCAGAGGGAGCTGCTGCAGGATTAAGAGCAACTTTAGCAGAACCTGTTTTTGCAACTGAGACAACAAATGATCCTTGGAATTTAGTTGGATTAGGAATAAAACTAGATAAAACACCAGGAAGAAAAAGAGGAGTTAGTAGAATTACTTCAGAAGATGAAGATGGAGTTAGAAGATATCTTCATACTATTGCTTTTGCACCTCTTGGAATTATGAATTTTGTTCAAGATTCAGTATGTTTTGAAAGACTCTCAGGAGCTTCATTCTTATATTGGAGTGAGATAATTCCATCACAAACGAATGATATTGTTGCTTTGTTCGCTCAAGCTTCAAAAGGACCACTTTCAAAAATCTGGTATAACAATTTAATTGGAATGATGGCATGTAGTGTTGATTGTTCAGCTACTTTATTTGATAAAACAATTAATTCTCTTCACTGGTGTGCAGGTTGTCTGGGTGTAACTGGAAATAATACTTCATATGGTAGTGGAAAACAAAATGATCCAATAACTGCACACCATGTATTTACATTAAGTGCATTAGATGATTTACACTATTCAGGAATAATGGCAAAAGTTTCAAATGCAAACTTTACATACTCACCAGTTTCAAAAGTTGCTAATTCTATGTGTGAACCAAAATATTTTCCTCTTGCAATTAAATCACAATATTATTTACAACTTGCGTACCCAACTGTATGGGATACAACTGTTATAGGAAAGTTTAGAGGTTCATGGGCAGAGTTTAAAAATAAACCAAATAGTGATGATGATGTAATGACATGGGGATGGGTTATAAAAGATACATGTGTTGGTGGAGCTAAATGTAAATCATTTTTCACAAAGGATACTAATTAATGAAAAAAATATTTTTTATAACACAGGTATTTGTAATTTCACTTTTTTCAGTTGAAATGAAACAAGAATTCATTGATAATGCAGAAAAATATAGAAGTCTTAGTCAAAATAAAGCAGATGTGGAATTCGCAAAAAAATATGAAGATGAAGCAAAAAAGAATTTAAATAAGAATTTTGAATATATGAAACAGCTAAATATTCAAGAGCCTACTTCACAAGAAAAAGAAAAGATAAAAGAGAAGTATAAACAATTAGAACCAACTCAAGAAAAAAAGGAAGAAATAAAAGAAAAATACAAAGATTTAGAAAGAATTAAACCAATTGATAGCTATAGAAAAGAAAAAGTGGTTTTAGAAGAGGGGAAATCTATTGTAAGAAATATTCCTGTTGAAGAAAATATCATTCTTGACAATGAAGAACAATTAAAAGAGTATGAAAAATTAGTTGATGAAGATAATCAAAAAAAACTGGAACAAGATGCTTTTATAGATAACATGCAATATCAAACAAAACTGTTAGATAAAAACAATTATTTTAATAAAGAGATTGAAAAGATTAAGCAAGAGAACGAAGATTTTTATAAGAAAAATCAAACAATATTTTTCTTTGTAAGTTCTGATATGAGAATTGAATCTTTTAAAGGTTTTGTTGAACATATAGATAAACTAAGAAGAAAAGGACACAATGTAATTGGAAGAGTGATTTTTAGAGGATGGATTGATGACAAAATTGATGGTATTCCTGAATGGTTAAAACAAATGCAAAAAGAAGGATTGAAGAATTCAGATTTTGTTAAATATCAATTTCATCCTTGGGCATTTAGATATTTTGAATTAAAGAAAGTTCCTGCATATGCACTATCAAGTTGTAGTGAAGATTTTAAATTTAGAACTTGTGAAAATAAGTATTTGATTAAAGGTGATATGTCATTAATTGAATTTTTTAGAATTTTGTCTGAAGAAAATAAAGATTATATAAAAATATATAAAGATTTAATAGAGGTGGGATAATGAAATATTTATTTCTATTAAATTTAATTACAACATTCATATTTGCACAAACACAAATTGAAGAAAAGGCACAAACAAATAGAAGTTTAGAAATTGACAAGAATTTAACCACTATTAAAAAAACGTATAGTGCACCTACTAATGATAAAGATTCAAAAAACTGGAATACAAAAGATTGGGAAAGTTATATGAATAATAATGGTACTGATTCAAGTATCGTTGGTAATACTCAAATGAATATGCAAAACTTACAAGGTTCAGAAGATGCATTTAATGGAAATCCTAATCTTATGCAATCACAAACAATAAAGGAAAGTGATAAATACAAAGATAATAAGGGATTAACATCATTTAGTGATGATTTGTTAAACAATATAGTATCTTCTACTTTAAGTCATAATTCAAATAAATCATTAACTGATTCTAGTGTTAAATGCTATATCACAAGAGATATCCCATTAAGATATAAATGTTCTTTTACAGGTTTATTATATGGAGGTTCTATGGAGTCTGATGGCTCTATGGCAAAAAATCAATGTGAAAATGAATGTTATGAACAATATCAATCAGTAGAATTAGTTAAAGAAAAATCAATACCTGATTTAACGATGAATGATTTAACTTTAAAAACTTCAACTGAGGAAGGTTTATCAAATTATGAAATTAATTCAGAACATACAAAGAGTATAAGTAATGAAAATGTAATTAATACAATAACATTTGATTATGAAGTAAATGAAAATAAGAGAGCATATATAACAATTAAACATTTAGATATGAATAATGTTTATAGTGATATTGTAAAAAATGTTTCATTAGAAAATAAAGGTAGCAAAACATTAGTTTTAAATTCTCTTACAAAAGAGCTTACATTCATTTTATCTGCAAAAGAAAAATCAACTGAATTAAAAATTACTAATATTAAGTTCAAAATAAATGGGGGTAAATATATTTGTCCTCTACAGCAAGATATTTCAAAAAAGAATGCAGGAAATTTTGCATATTTATGTCCTAGTGGGAAAATAAAAACTTTTTCTCATGGATATAAGAGTTATACGATTTGTGAAGATTATGGTGTTATAGGAGATAACAATGACGGAACATTTTCAACACAAGCTGCAGCAGATGCAATATGCAAAAAGAATTATCAGTGCACATTAGATATTACATTTATGAACACAGCTATATTACAAAATTTTAGAGAAGGTTGTATTGAAGGACAACCAAATTGTAATCAAGATACATGTAAACAATTAAGATTAACAGATGCAACAATCCTTAATGAAAATATATTTGATGGAGGACTATATCCAAAACAATCAATTATAAATCAAACACAAGTGCAAGGTGTTAATAGACCAAGAATTTTATTGAGAACAGATTTAGATTTTCAAACAAGAACAGCTGAAGAGTTAAAAGATGAAGCATATAAAAATATGATTATGAATAATAAATATGTAGTTTCAACGGTTAAACTTGATGAAAATACTCAGATGAGTAGTGCTTATAATATTGGAATCAATGGTACATCAAATTTATATTCAGGTAGTGCTAAAAGAGCTCTTTATTGGTTGTTAAAACCAGATGCATTTTCTGTAAATTCTACAATAAAAATGTATGCCATTTACGATGTGATAATAAGTAAAAAAATCAAAAATGAATTTGGTAAGAATGAAATTGTAAAAGATAGAATTTTTTATATTCAAATAAATAAAAATGATGGATTAAAAGCTTTTGCAAGAATTGACAATTATGCAACTAATGTCGCTAACAATTTAGAAGATGGAAACAATCTACAAAATAGTTTAATTGAAACATCTCAATTATCATATAAGTCATTTAATACAAATACAAATAGTTGGTTTAGTCACAGTGAAAACTTAATAGCAGAATATTTTAATAGTGAAAAATTAATTTTAGAAGAATCACCTTATAAAAGAATAAAACTAATATCTGAAATTAATAACTTAGTATATCTATTTCCAGGAATTAAAAGAAAAATAGTTTCTAATGGACCAATAGATACAGCAATTTATAATGGTGATTTTGATGGCTCAGGTGAAACAATCTCAAAAATTACAGTTTATACATATTATTCAGTTAATAATATAACTTACAATCAAATTATTGAGAAGATTAACAGTAATGAGATAAAACCGATTTACGATTCATTAGCTTTTGATAAATATGCAAAAGATGTTACTAATGATAGTAATTCGAAAGATTATCAAGTTTATTTATATGGTAAACAGAATGAAAAAACAGGTTTTGTAAGACTTTTCCCAAAGAAAGAAGACATAGGGAAGAATGGATTTATATTTATATTTGCAATTGAGGAGTAATTAAATGAAAAAAATTATATTAGGTATGTTAGTAATTTCAAGTTTATTAGTTTCAGATGAGATATCTCAATATGAAGCTCTACAAAAGCTTAATCATGTTAGTGGAAAGCTTATTTTAGAGAATGAACAAATAAAAAAAGAGTTAGAAAGTATTAATAAACTATTAAAATTAAAAGGTTCAAATCAAAATATAAAAAATGCAGAAGGACAAAATGATTTTAATGGGCAAGTAGTAAATGTTTTAATTGAGAATGAGATTTTTAAAAGACTAGAAAAAATTGAAAAAAGATTAAACATTGGTGCAGAAGAAACAATTGTAGAAAACATTATCATGGAAAAGAAATTAGATATCAAGAAATTTAAAGTTTCTACAAAACTTTTAAATGTCAGAGAAGAACCAACACTTAATTCTAAAATAGTAGTTCAATATAAAATAAATACAATAATTGAAGGAGTTGATTTAAATAATGGTTGGATAAAGCTAAGAAATCATAATTTATATCTTTCAAGAATTTATCTTACAGAGATAAAGTAATGTTTAAAAAAATCATAATCCTACAGTTACTAGTTTTTTCAACTTTTCTATTCTCAAAAACAGCTGAAGAATTATTAAATCCTAAAAATAATGCTTATGATTTTACACTAACTAATAATAATTCTTTAAATGAATATACACCTATTCAATATGTTGACAAGGTTGAAATGAGTGTTGAAAAAATCCTTGGACTTGTGCCACGAATATTTAATACATTCGATTGTAAAAATGATATTTATGGTAATACCTATTGCCCAGAATCATTAGAACTTGCAAGAGAATATACAGCTTATTCCCCTTCTACAGCCTATGAAAGAACTCAAACTGTAATAGATTTCGAGCAAGGAACATATCACGAGCTAACAAGTACAGTAAGAGATTTTATGGATGGTTTTGCAAGTACTCATAATTCAACTGTAATAGATTATCAAACTGGTTCATCAGGAACGGCAAATGTTGGTACTGTTATTGATTATCAAAATGGCTCTAGTGTTAAGGGAAGTGGTTTTGTTATGGATTTTGCTAATAGAATTAGTTCAGGTGTGGAAATTAACAACTCTTCTTATGTCCCTAGTTTGGCTATGCCATTGGTTAAAGGCACTAATTCTGTTGTTATAAATTTTAACCATAGAGGAGGAGGGAATACGGGACACAATAATAATGCTTTTAGTTGTGGGAGTGTTGTTGCAATGAATGGAAGTTGTATTGATTATTCTGGTGCCTATGGCGGAAGAGGAGGATGGGGATGGAACTCAAATGTTGATATGTTTAATGTTTTAATACCATCTACTATTGAGGGTGCTCCTGTCTTGAAATACAATTCTGACCTATCAGGATTTTCAAATAAAGGTGGCTGTTCGAGCTTTTCCAATACTATACTTGAACCAACATTGAATTCATTAAAGGAAAATAATTGGATAATTCAAGCATATAAAATAGGCACTAATACACCTATTGTTGCCCCTGTCATAGAAAATGGAATGTGTAAAATTAATTTAAAAGCATATCAGGCAAGTTTTGTTCCAAATTCCAATAGGTATCAAATAACAGGATATGATGTTGGTAATGGTGTGGTGCCTTTTAGTCAAACTGCTAATAATATCAATTTAAAAACTATTGATGGAACTTTTTATTTAAATGGTACGGCAATTAATAGTCCTAGTAGTGGAGGATTTTATGCTCATAGATATGTGACAGTGTATTTCAACTACTATGGAGAACTTCCTTATAAAGCTTGTCCTTCGACACATATTTTTTTAAATGGAAAATGTACAAGTCAAAATTTTTCTGAAAATATTAAATGCCCAAGCGGATATACAGACAATGGAACAAATTGCCAAAAATCTGTTAGTTTTGATTTTAATCAATATACTTGTCCTAGTACTTATTCCCCTGTTAATAGTGGTTTTACATCTTATACTAAAACTGACCCTAATACAAGTGCTGAAAACTGGAATTCATTAGATGATGCTGTTAACAGTGCTACTCCTCCTACTGGTAATTGTCAAAAAACCATTACTTATTCATATTACAAATACAATTGTCCAACTGGTTATACTGTTAGAGATGGTGGGTTAACTTCAGCTTGTCCTAGAACTGATCCTAATAATACTATTAATAATGAATCTACTTTATCTCAACCTTGTAATAACTCAACTCCTCCAACTGGTAATTGTGAAAAAATTATTCCATATACTTTTTACTCTTATGAGTGTAGTTCTGGTTATACAGCAATTGATAAAGGATTAGCTACTTGTACTAAAACAGATAGTTCAACTTCTACTGATACCTCATCATCTTTAGATGACCCTTGCAACAGTTCTACTCCTCCTAAAGAAAACTGTTACAAAGATATCTCTTACAAGCATTACACTTATGGTTGCTCTCCTGGTTATATAACTGATAACTATGGATTATCAACTTGTCCTAAAACAGATCCAAATAAAAGTGTAAATAATAGTGCAACACTTGATGATGATTGTAATAGTAAAACACCACCACCTGGTAATTGTAGAAAGTCATACTCATATAAGTATTATGAATATTTATGTGAAGGAACAAATAGTTTTAATGAAAATTATGAAGCAATAAATAAAGGATTGTCAACTTGTACTAAAACAGATAATGATATAAATAAAGTAAATTCAGAACTTGCTGATAATTGTAATAGCTCAACTCCACCGATAAATAATTGTAAAAGTTCAGAATATAGTTGTGATAGCACAATATTTAAACCTGCATTTGTTGATGGTAATTGGAAATGTAGTCCATATATGTGTAATGGTGAGATGAAATGTGGTTATGCATCTTGTCAAGGAAATAATACTTCATTAGATTATTATATGTTATCTTCTCTAAATCCATTAAAAAGTGAAGTTAAATTAAACACTTCAGATTGTAATACTTCATATGAATATATTGATGGAAATTCAACTGCACATTATATTAAGTATTGTTCTAATGGAATAATAGAAAATGCAACTTGTTTAGAAAAAGATGCTAATAATAAATGTGTTAAATTTGATACAACTAATCCAGATGCAAAATGTAAATCTGGAACTACAATAATTGAGCCTTCTAAACAATATACTTACTACACATATAGTTGCCCTAATGAAAAGAATAGTTTTGGTTTTAATTGGGAAATTATAAATAATATAACAACAGATCCAGGATGTATTGATGATACTTTTGGAAAATGTCTTAATTTTGAAAAGCTTTCAAATAACTGTAAAAGAAAAACACTTGGTTGTACATCAGGAAGTTGTCAATTCCAAAGTAGTAGCAATCAGTGGAAATGTGTTACAGGAACAATTAGTCTTGAATCATCTTCTTGTAATAGTCCAATTTGTGATTTAGTTTTAAATAATGAAATTTCGTACTGTGAAAATGAAGTTTGTCCTACTGCTAATGGAATATATGAACGAAATAATCAATGCTATATGATGTTATGCCCTGATGGAACATTTGAAATTGATGGAAAATGTGGGGTTGAATAAATGGAAAAATTTATTATAGAACAAGTTAATAACAATATATATTTATTGATTTTCTTAGTAATGATTATAGAAAGAATAAGAGTGAAATCATTTAAAAATATATACACAGCTTATATATATTATTTCATGGGTATTTTTTTACATGAACTATCGCATTTTATTGTTTCATTATTAACTAATGGAAAACCTAAATGTTTTTCTATCATTCCACAAAAGATTGAAAATTCATACATATTTGGAAGTGTTTATTCAAGTAATTTTAAATGGTATAACAGATTTTTAATTAGTCTTGCCCCTTTATTACTACTTGTAATTCTATATTACATGGATCAATATTTTTTCTTTTACTTTGAAGATAATATTTACAATCAACTTCTTTATATTTTTCTTGTAATTGTTTTAATAGATAGCTCAATACCTTCTAGTGCAGATTTCGAAATAGCATTTACTGGGTATGGCTATACAGTATGGCTAAGTTTAATTTGTTTATTAATTTATTTATATGTTGAGGTATTAAGATGAAGTATATATTGTTTTTTTTGTTTAATTTATTTGTTTATGCAGCAACAAATCCAAACACTGTAGAAAGAAGTAATTGGGAATTTAATACTACAGATACAACACAAACCTCAGCACCTTCAAATTTAAAATATTATAAGTATTTTGACATATTACCTGATGAAATAAATTTTAAAGTATTTGAAAATCAAGATTTATCACATTTAGCAGGAAAAAAATTATATGTTGGTTATGGAACTGCAAATCAAAATGGCTCTGATTGTAAAGTATTTAAATCAGTTGATACAGGATTAAATGAAGACATTACTGTATGTTTGCCATGGTGGAGAATAGAACGGGAATATAAAGCTAGTTCCTCAAATCAACAAACTACAAGTTTTTTAGATAATTTAAAATTTATTAAACCACCATTAACAGTTAATTATTGTAAACAATGGGCAGATGGTAAATCTTATCCAGGAGGGATATCTGTATGTACATCTTATTTTGATAGAAATGCAGGAGGAGATTGTTGGGATAATCCTGAACAACAAAAATGTTTTGTAGATAATTGTGGATTTAATCTAAAAAATAGATGTACTTTTTTAGATTCTGCTATTGGAATAACTGAAACATTACCTAGTAGTGTTGATAATTCTATAGGTATTCCTACACAAACAGATACAAAAGTTAAATTAACATCGCATAGATATGATTGTCCAAGTGGACCAATTGCAAACGATGTAGAATGTGTTGATTCAGAAACAGCATTAATGTATCCATATACTTGTAAACCTGATAGTGAGGCTACACCAGAAGATGATGGCGAATATATTTATTGTGACGAAGATAAACCAATTTTTGATTCTTATGGAAAAATTGAAGCTTTTAAAGGAACTTGTTCAGATGGGAGAACAGTTACTTGTAATGTAAATAAATTTAGTAGTAGTGTTCAAATATGTAAACAACCAATATATGAAACAGAAATAAAGAATAAGCTATATAGTACTGAATTAACAAGAACATATACAAATGAAAGAGTTGATGTTTTAAGTGGTGAAGCAGATATTTATTCACAACGACCAAATTGTTTAAGAGCTAATACAATTCAACAAGCAAGAGAACAAGAGTTATATGTAAAAATTATAGGAGATGGTTTTTTAGATGATGATATTTATGTTTTAAGACATAATATAAACGGTGCTCATCAAAAAGTTTATTGTAATATGCAACATGCAGAGAATAAAGGTAATAAAAAGAACTATAATGGTGATATTTTACAGTGTATAGATAATGATGGAAATTACACATTTAATCAAACTGTAAATATTGATACTACTGATATTGTAACAGTTCAACAAGCAAGTGAAAATGAGAATGCAACTAGTGAACCTTTTGTATTAGGAAGAAATCATTATTCATCGACTGAAGTAGTTATTGATGGTGTTGAAGTTGCACCAAAAACTTTTTCTTCTGATTTTGGAAGTTACCCACGTCAAGATCAACATTTAAAACTTTGGGATAATACATTAGGAACATTATCAATACTTTTTCCATTTGCAGGAGCATATGAGATTTATTTCTATAATAAAGACCAAAGAGAAATTTCAAAAGCTACAATTGATATAGAAGATTTTAAAACAATTACTCAAAATAGTTCTATGCAACTAAAATTAGGACAACAAATGCCTTTAGCAGTTGGTATAACTGAAAGTACAGCTGCAAGAGATGATATGTGGGTTGAATGGGGAGGAGGAGTTTATGGTGGAAAAGCTTCTAAAACAGGAACAACAGTTGCGACACCATTAGATGAGCATGTAAAAGAAAATTCTGTAACAAGTATTATCATAAAAGATTTATTAACTAATGCAATAATCCCTATACAACTAGTTTACCCTCTTGCTTATCCAAATAGAGTATTCATATCAAAGTTAAAGGTTTATGAATATAGACAATATAGATGTTATAACGATTTTGAAGATTTTAATATATTAGGGCAATCATCAGAAACTAAATATGTTTGTACTAATACACAAGAATGGCAAGATTTTAAGAATGGATTCTCAACAGATTTAGGTAATTTACAAAGATGGGAAGATGAAACACTTTGTAATCAGAATTGTAGAACGTCTTATGAATGTACACAAACTACTTTAAATAGTGTTAAAGGATATCAATGTACTCAAAGAGGAGGTGAAAACTTAGGAGGAGATTTAGGAGGTAATTTATTTTCTTCTAAATCATCATGTGAGTCAGCATGTTTTCAACAAAATCAATGTACTACATACGCTCAGAGTAACTGTAACATTGTAGATGAAAAATTATCTGAACCTGTTACAGATTATCTTGGGAAAACTGTATATAGAAAAAAAGCACTATCATATAATTGTCAAGATAGAGTTGATAAAGAAGTTGGATGTGCAGAATATGATGTGAAAGTTACTCAAGGAGATATGAATTATAATTTTGAATCAATTGGATATGAAACAAAGAATTTTGGTGCAAATTTTGAAAATGCTTTAACTAAAGTACAAATGTTAGAAGTAGGGCAACAACATATCTTTTCTGGATGGGAAGGTAAATGTGTTAGCGGTATGAAGTGGGATTTTTCTTATATGAGTGATCCAATGACAATTATGAGTTATGCAATGAGTGCATATCAAAGTATGAATTATCTTGCAAAAGCAGATGTTGGTTGGGCAAAAACTTTACAAGGAAAATTTGATTCTTTTACGCAGGGAATGGAAAATTCTTTTAATAGTGCGATGAGTAATTTAACAAGTACTGGAACGGAAGGTTCATTACAAGCAATTACAAATTCTACAAATTCAAGTTATGATGAAATTTTTAATAGCATTGATAATGGTTCAAATTTAGATGATATAAACAAACTAATTGACAATCAAGTAGCAAAAGAGGCATTTTCATCAGGTAGTAAGGGATATAACAAAATATTAGATATATCTGCAATAAAAGAGAGTGCAATATCTAAAATTAGTGAAATTTCAGGTGGTTCAGTAAACCTAACTGATACAGTATTTGAATATGGAAATTATATAAATATAACACAAGCAGATTTAATTGTATTTGGGGTTAGAAGTACATTAGTTGTTATGGCTCCACAGGAACAAGATTATATAACCGCAGATAAATTATTAAAAGGGTATGCGGGGATAGGAACAAATGATAATGAAGTACAAAATTACAATTCTTGTATGGCATCAATTGGAGCTTCATTACCTAACTTAATTGCATGGAGTGCAGATAGTGCAAAATCAACTTCAGATCAACTTGTTGCACCTTGGAAAGCACCATTAAGAATGACACCAGAACAATTAGCATCAATAGCAGTTGTTACATCTGAAAAATTTGTCACTACGAATTATATTTATAAGCAAAGTAATGATGATATTTTAATAAGTGTAATTGCACTAGACCAAACGGCATATATGAAAGCGGCACAAACAATTTGTATGGGTACTAAAGTTTCTCAAGCAGCTGAACAAATTCAACATACAAACAATTCAAAAGATATGTCAGGTGCAATTGCATTAGGTATTGCAAAAGCTGCTTTAAGTATGGCTTGTCCACCATGTGGATTTGCAGCAACAATTGTAATGGATATGGCTACAAATGTATTTGCAAAAGTTAATACTTGTTCAGATGAAGAAGATGCAATACAATGGGGAGTGCTTGATTTTAAAACTAATAAATTTTTGAACAAACAACAATGTACTTTTGTAAATAGTGAATGTGATAAAAAAGTAAATTTTGGATTTGGTTCAAAATGTGTTAGAGATAGATATGAGTACTGTTGCTATGATCAAATAACAACAAGAGTATTTGCAGAGGGATTAAAAAAACAATTAAACAAAGATTGGACTAAATGCAATGATATATCTGTTGATGATTTAAAAGATATTAGTTTTAGAGAATGTAGAGTAGGAGAAATTGCCCATATTAATAAGTGTTTTCCGACTGATGAATATAGTGAATTTCAAAAAGTTTTATTCAGACAAGCGAGTAAAAACATTGGAAGTAGTTTATCCAATGGATTAATAGACCAGGCAATTAATTCAATGGCTACTCAAAAATAGTAATTTTTGGACAGAAAGAAATATTATTATATAATAACAAAAATAATTTGGAGTGAAGGATGAATTTAAATAAGATTATTGGTAACTTAGGCTTAATTGTGATTCCATTTCTGATAACTGGATGTGTTACTTGGAAGGATGGTGTAAGACTACCAGATAAAGAAGATGTTGTGAAAAGAAGTCAGTATAAAGTTTTTGTAGATGAATCTGCAACAATTAAAGCAGAGAATGAATTTTTACAATTATCTAAAGAGTTAATGGCAAAAGGATTTGCAAGTACAAATTATTATAGAATTACAAATAACACATATTTGAGTAAATTAGATTTTGATGCTAATGGATTTGCATGTATTTATTATCCCGATGATAATAATGCAGAATATTGTGTTAATGGGATAAATTTTGACGTACTTAAAAAATTTACTGATTTTGAATATCTTAGAAATAACAATACAACGGTAAAATTTGAAGATTTCATAATTCAAGATAGAAGTTTAATTTCTACAAAACAATATAAAAATAAAACAGAAATCATGAGAGATTATTTTTATATAAAAAATGGATTAGAGTTTGTTTTGGGATATCAATTAGGTGAATTAACAGGTTTCCAATATTATATATTAGATGGTAAAGCTTTAAAAGAAAATAAGTTAGTTCTTATCCCTTTAACAAAAGTTTTTTCATTAAAAGAAGTATTTGACAGAACATTAAAAGCTTATGGATATCAAGTTGTTCAAGACAAAAACAGTGCAGATAAAATATTTGAAACTGAAGTAATAACTTTTGCAAAGTATAAAAATATAAAAGATAGCAAAAAACAATCAATTATCTTAACTCCTAAAATTGATGGGAATTTCAATAATACTACAATGCAATTAGCTAATTCATTAGGAGCTTCTAGTGATGCAAGTGCGGGTGTAGGATTAGCACTAATTGGACTAAATTTGTTAGGAACATCAACGAATGAGAAAATAATGTTTAGTACTGTTGCTAAGTATTATGATAAAAATGATGAGAATAGTGTAGAAAACATTTCAATACTTCAGCCAGTGACAAAAGATTTTGCAAGAATTGAATTTGTTCAAAATAGATATATTGTTGCAGATAAGCCACATAATGATATTGGTAAAACAGTTGAATCGTATATAGATTTCATGGACGGTGGAAGTATGAGAAATAAATACGACAAAATCATTAAAAAATCAAATAAACATAAAATTGGTGTGGTACAATAAGATAAGTAAAAAACTAGATGAATTGTAAAATAAATTAATCATTTCATCTCAAAAAATGAAATGATTAATATTAAGGATTAGAATGAATGCAGAAACTTTAATAAAAAAACTTTCCAATTATTATGAAGTAACAACATTAACTGAACTAGCAAACAAATTAAAAACTACACAATCAACAATAAGTGGATGGAAAAGCAGAAATGCAATTGGTAGTATAATTGAAAAAGTTCTTGAAATAGACGAAAATGCTTTATATTTTGTTTTTAAAGTAGATTCTAAGATTGAAACAACAGTTTCTGAAGAATTATTGTTTAATTCAATCAAATTTAGAATATCTAGTCGAATCAATGAAGATTTTCATAACTTTCAAAATGAACTAATTTTATTTAGTGAGATATTAAGTAAAATTGTTTCTGTATATACAAGAGAAGATTTAATTCAAAAAATCAAATCATTTAATTCACATCTTTGTAAAAAAGTTTTTTTAGAGAAACATAAAAATAATTTGTTATCTCTTGTTTATAATTTTGATATTCTTGAGACACAGTTTATTATTAACAACATGAATAAATTTAGAGATCTTATAGAATTAAATATAAAAAGGAATTAAATTGGATGCAGAAGAATTAATCAATAAATTAATGGTTTACTATAATATTGAGACTATTACTGAACTATCAACTAAATTAAATGTAAGTCAACCTACAATTTCAAAATGGAAAAAAAATAATTCATATAACACAATACTTAAAAAATGTAAAAAATTAAATATTATTGAGCATATATTAATTAACAATGATGCAGATAAATATGAAGATATAATTACAAATTCTATAAAATATAGATTCATGGAAAAGAGTTTTAATCAATCAAATCTTTTTAAAAATGAATTGATAGTTTTATTAAATTCATTTAGTGAAATAGATATAACACTAAACTCATTGGACGATATTATTGTTTTAATTAAAAAGTATGATATATCAAAATTATCAGAATATACAAACGAAAAGCATAGGAATAGTTTAATATCACTTTTATATCTTTTAAATGATATAGAGATAAATTATATATGTCAAAATTATGAAAAGTTTTTAACATTAATAGAAGACTTTTTGGATTTTATACAAAAAGATAAAAATTTAAGGATTTTAAATGGAAAATGATGAGTTAATAGATAAAAAGAATTATTTAAAAATGCATTAGTAACTGCTGTAGCTCTAATACCAGTTGTAGGAGGGGCTTTATCTGTTATATTAGATAAATATATACCATTAGAAATATATAAAAGAAGAAATAATTTCATTGATCAATTAGCAAATGATTTCGATAAATATAAAGAAAAGATTGATATAAATAAGTTCAGTCATCTGAATTTATAACTGTATTCATAAAGGTTATGCAAATGAAAATAATAACATATATAAAGAAATAGAAGAAATTTGGGTTGATGTTGATAAGCATTACTTAAGAGCATGTATTAATGAAGAACTGAATTATTAAGAACTTTTATTATAAGTTCATCATTTGAGGAAATGATAATAGTGGAAGAAAACATGTATTAACTGATATTGGACAAAGATTTGTGAATTATATTATATTTTCACACCTATTGAGTTATAAATTAATAATAAACTAATTCTTTTTTAATGACTCAAGTATAATCTCTTCAGTTGGATCAGTATAAATTGATGTAGTATTTATATCACTATGTCCCATTAATTTCTGTAAAACTGGTAATGGAATATTCTTTGCTTTTTCTTTTGCATAAGTATGTCTTAGTGCATGAAGCATTGTTTCATTTACTCCAGATAATCCATATATAATGTTAATAGCTTTATATAATTGAACTCTATCCATCTTCTTTAAAGTTTTAGTTTTTGCAATATAATCATAGTTATTAAAAAGATCTGTTCTATTTAATAGATAATAAATTTCATCATCAATTAAAGCTTTTTCAATATAAATTTTTCTTTGCTTACTTCCTTTTCCAATTACCTGTATTTCATACAGTTCTTCTTTTGGACTTGGTTTTATATCCTCAAATTTAATACTAATTGCTTCACTAACTCTAGCTCCCGCAAAAAGCATTATTTTTAAAAGTAGGGTATTTCTATAATTTGTAAAATCTTTACCCAATTTTTTATATTCTTCCAGGAACTCTATTAATTTTTTATAATTAACTTCATTTAATCCTTTTGGCTCACGTTTTGGTTTTTTAATTTTTATATCTTCAAAAACTTTTGAAAAATCATAAAGTGTTTTTGAGTTCTTTTCAATGTATGCAAAAAATTTCTTGAGTGTGCTAATAATTTGATTTTTTGTTGCAGTGGAAATCTGGAAATCTTTCTTTTTAAATTTCTCTTTTGTGGTTTTATTCATTTCACTATATTCATTTCTATAATCTAAATATTCAAATATATCATTTTCAACAATTGAATTAAAATTTATCTCTTCATTATACTGTTCTAAAAAATCTACAAACTTATCAATATTTCTTTCATAAGAATCAAGAGTATGAACTGATTTGTTTTCGCTCTCAAGTTTTCGTAAGAAACCTTTTTTAAATTTTTTAATTTTTTCAACAATTTCAGCATTAGCCATTTTTAGCACCTTTATGGAAGAAATTTATCGTATATTCTATCCTAATATACATTAATGAAACATAATAATAAATTATGTTTCATTTTAATATATTGATATAGTAGTACATTTGTATTAATTTAATTTATAAAATGCCTTATAGATTAAAAGTTTTATGTATCATCGGTTTTATTGTAATTAAAATATAATATGTCAATCACATTCTATTGTAGAATGTGATTATTTAAAATAAAGACTTTTTTATCTAAAAAAATATTTTTATACTAGCAAGTGTGTTTTATGATTTTTTTACGAATTATAAGAAAATATCTTTGTGGGAACTAATCTATATTCTTTACCAATTTTTCTATTCTTTAGAGTTCTATTTTTATTCTTAACAACTGTTAATACTAAACAATGATCTTCTTTTTGTTCAAACCAGTATTGATAATCTTTTTTCTTTAATTTAGCCAACTTTTTTTGTATATTTATCTTCTTAGCTACTGTTTCAAACATCACATCAATTATTTTTTTTGCAAATTCTTGTCTATCATAATCAATTTTATCAAGAACTTCTTCTGTAAATTTTTGTTTATCATAATTAGCTATTACTTCAAAATTCATTTTTAACCTTTCTCTTTTTTTTATTTAATTTTAACACTTATTTATATCAAATCTAAAAAATATCACAAATTGTAATATTTAACTTTATTAGATACTTTAAATTATAAAAAAGCTTTAAGTTCTATTGATGCAAATAATCCAAAGTGGTGTGTTTATCCTGCTGAAAAAAAACAATTATGTATTTTAACCTCATCGAATTTGATGAGGTTATGTTACCTCATCAAATAATCATAATTATTAATTTCTTCCTGCTTTTTAATTTTTTCAACATTTTTCTGAATCTCAATCTTCGTTTTTTCTAATTCCAATTCTTCAATTTTTGCTTTTAATTCATTGTATAATTTTAAAAGTTCTTCTGATTCTTTTAATTTAAGTTTAGAGATGTACGTAAGTAATGTATTTATAAGTTTTCTAAGTTTATCTAGGAAATCTAATTCAGCAGCATTTCTTTTGTTTTTCCAAAATGTTTCAATAACTTCTATTAAACATTTTAAACAAAAACATTCTTCAGCAGCTTCAATTCCAAGTTTTCTTGCTTCCTCTAATAAAAATGTAAATAATATGTCTTTTTTTCTATCTATTATCATGTATGGCTCCTATATATTTTGATAACAAACATTACCTAAATTTACTTTAAGAAATTTTTGTAGCATTTTTAATTAAAAATGACAGTTATTTTTATCAATTTATTTTTTTTGTGTAGTTTAAATCATAATCAATATTACTATAGTAAATTATATTATTAGAATAGTAAATTTAAATTAACTATAATTAATTATTGATATAATTATAGTTAATTTATGACTAGGAATTAATATGAATAAGATTGAGATTATAAATAAATTTATAAAAGAAGATGATAGTTACAGTTTAATTGTAATAAAAGAGAAAGTATTGAAAAAAGATGAAAAATTAATAAGCAAAGAATTATTATTTGGACTAAATGCATTTTTAGATAATTTTTTTAATAAACATTTTAATAAAAACAATAAAATTGAACTTGATTTTAGTAAAATAGAAATTTATGAGCAACATGGTTTATTTACAGATCTATTTTCAAAAATTTGCTCAAAGAAAATTGACATTGAAAAATTTGAAATTATTAATTTATCTCAACATACAAATTTTATATATACTGATTATGAACCCAATTATGATTTGGATAATGTTTATGGCTCTTCGATTCATGATCTTTTATATGCAATTAATAAAAAGAATGAAGAATCATTTTTTGACAGTATTGAAAATTGTATTGAGCCAAGATATCAAGCATCTTTAAAAAGTTTTAACTTTGGTTATTACACAATACATAATGTGTCAACTGCATATAATAATTTACCATTTTTTACAGGACTCAGTTGGTTTGCAGAGGAATTAAAAGATTATAAAATAAAATTAAATAATTCATATGAATATTATGTTGAATTAGAATATTTAGATATGTTATATGAAGTATTTAGAGTTTTAACAAATATAAGTAATGACTTAGCAAAGGTGACATTTCATACAAATCACACTGGATATATATATATTAAGTTTAATAATTTAGATGAAAAACAACATTTCTCATATGAAATATGTGCAAATAACATAGAAGAATTGTATTATATATTAAAAAGTACTAATCAAAATACGTTTATTAACTTTTTGGCACAAAATAATTTATTTTTTAAATATGATGACAATACATTATATTGTTCTAAAATGTCAAATAAGAAGATTTTCTCTATAGACAGTATAAATATTAAGAATTTTAATCCTATTGATTTGAATTTTATGGTGTGTAATATAAATAAGAATTTAAATGTAGTTGATTTTGCATATTACTCTTTACATTTGCTCTTACCATCTAAAGAAGAAATTGAAAAAGAATTTATCAACACAACTGTTGAAAATAAATTAAAACTTTTTATTTCAATATTTTCAATAAAAAAGAACATAGATTATTCAAAATATGCATTAGATGATAATGAAATCGCGAAAATTTATGGAACGACAAAGAATAATATAGTTGAAACTTACAAAAAGAAAAAATCTGAACAATATGAAATCTTACGTTTAGGTGCAACTTGTAAAGCTTATGCAATTACAGAATCAGATTTGCTAGAAGTAATCAAAAATTATAAATTAGAAAGAACTGAGTAATTATAAAATTTATTTAAAACAAATTGTTGTATAATTCGACAATGGTTAAGACTACCAGTCCGTTCTCGCCTTTTTGGTATGGTAAAAGTCTATTATTCAAGCAAAATGTTTTTAATATTTGAATAGCTTGGTACAAAATGAGAACATTGACCTTTACTTCTCTGTAAGAGCTATAAAATATTAAGGATATACTTATGATTTATAATGAAAAAGCTTTTAAACAAGCAACAAAAAACTTAAATAAAGAACTTACAATACTTGGCTTCGAATTGTCGCATGGTGCAACATTAAATTTGATGGCTAGAACGTTAGGTTTTAAAGATTATAATACTATTAAGCCTATATTAGTTATTGAAGAAAATGCAAAGAATAAAGTTGAAGAATTAATAAGTGATATGGAATCAAGAAATATTCAAATACTTAATCAATTAGATAATATTAATGACAAAATTTTTGAAGATAATAAAAATAAGATTAAAAGAATTTATGAAAATATTGAATATAAGGGCAATCCATATGTATCAGACTCTTCAATTAGAACATTACTTGCAATTGCATTTTTTGAATTAGAAATTGATGAAGATATAAATTTATATATCTCAGAAATGAGTTCTATAATTGTAACTGCTGCAAAAATATTTCATCAAATTAAGAATTTTGATAGTTTTGAAAATGTTATAGAACTTCATAAAACTAGTAAAATATATCAAAACTTTGTTGAAGCAATGGTTTTTCAAATTGAGAATATCCATTTAGAGAAATAGTTTCCTGTTTGGTTTTACTTAATTATAAATAAATATTGTCAAAGTTTCCGTCACAATATTTAAATTTAAAAGTATTATGTTTGCATAAAATCAATCAGGAAATAAATACCTGATTGATCATATTAAAATTAAAAGACAAACAAGATAAATTGTTGTTTTTAACTTTTCTTCTCTTTCTACTTTAGTCATATTTTTCTTTATTATTTAGCTGGATTAATTTCAATTACTTTTTGAAGTTTGTCTTTATCTTTACCTTTAAAGAATGAATCTATCCATTTAGGTTTGTTATATCTTTCTTTGCTTTCCGAATTAACATAACTTTGGTTTCTCCAATGACCTTTTACTAAAAATGAAACATTTATTTTACTTTTCTCTATGCCCTCTCTTTGAGTGATTTCATTTGAAATAGGTTGTTTTAATTTAATTACTGTAATTTGTTTGTCTGACAAAATATTTTTCTTTTTATTTTTTTTTACTATTTGTTTACCTACTACAACTCTTGATTTGTCAAGCTTAAAATATTCTAAATACATAGCAATACTAAACAGTCTTGATAGTAAATATTCAACTTCAATTCTATTGTCAAGATATTCTCTCTCAAAATGTTCTTCTAATGTTAAATTCATATCAAGATATAATACATTAGGAGTTGAATGGTCTGTATGTATAACCAATGTAAACATTCCGTTAGTTGCACTTTTGCTTAAATATCTTTCATCTTCTGAGAATTTACCAAAATGAATAGCTTTAACATCTTCTATTTTATTATACTTCCATTTATAATTACTGACATCAATTATAAAAGCGTTGTATGGCATTTTAATAGTATCTAACCGAATTTTTTTTATTGTGTCGATTGATAAATGTTCTTCCCAAACATCTTGCTCTAGCTTAATTGTTATTGCATTTCTTTCTATTAATAAATTTGTTACAAGTTCACAAATAAACAAAGTTTTATCTTCTTTGATTTTATAAAATTCTTTTCTTATTAGTTGTCTTTCATAGTTTGTATCTTTGTCGATTTTGTTTCCATATTTTAATAATGTTTCTACAACTTCCAAATTATCACTATATTGTTCCAATAATTTTTCTTTTGTTTTATCGCTATCATCATAAGTTTCCCAAGATAAAATATGATAAATCATGTTTTGTAGGCAATACCAAGAATTAGTTTTGGTTACTATTGCCGTATCTATAAAGAAACCCTTTCTAGCCAACTCTACCATGCTTAACTCTACTAAGTGTTTCATGTTTTTTATAAATCCTTTCCAATTACAATTTTATGTTGATATAAACCTTTGCTTTTTACAGATTCTTTTTTATAATGCTCAATCTTTCTGTTCATTGAGTTTTGATAGTCCTCATCATCATATCCGATAACTTCAATAATTTGAATATGCTCTTTTTCAAACTGTTAAATACTATTTATCCTACTGATATTTCTTTCAGACAAGCTAAAATCAAAATTAATAGATATTTTTTAAATCAATTAATTCTACTATACCAACTCTTTTAGTGTCAAGAAATTTAACCTCTGCCGTTCTAGGCATATTATCATCTTCAATTGATATTAATGTACATTTTCTATTTCTATGTTTTAATTTCTTTGGATTATCAGGAATAATTATATACTCATTATTTTTAATTAGCTCAACACCATTAACCAGATAATTTCCATTTTTTAATGTAGTAATTAATGTATGAGGATGATACATTAAATATATCTTATCTTCTACATCTTCAAATTGCTCAATAGTATATTTTTTCTTTGCAAGGTAATCATGAAATTTATTGTAATATTTATTTATTTTTCTTACTGAAAACCCAGGAATATTTATTTCAATTATTCTTGCTTTTTTAAGTTCATTTTTTTCAATTGCAATCTCAATAGACTTTTTAAAAATAGTTTCTTCTTCTATTTCTAAATTTTTACTATGAACTAGCAAATGAGGTTTAGTTATTTTATTAGGGTCCCAAATAGGTTTTTTATCCAACTCTGGTTTAATTGCATTAAAACTTTTGTAGCCATATCTTATAGATAATTGATTTAATGCTGCAGTAAGTTTTATGCCCTGCTCTTCTTTTAATTTCCAAGCTTCTTTTTTAAATTCTTCTTCTGTAGGTAATTGAGTATTATTTAAAGTATTTTGTGTCATATTGTTTCCTATATAATTAAATGACTTTTTTATATTCTACTTGTTCTTTTTAGCAGCAAAGTCTATTAACCATATGGCGACAATTACTGAAGTTTTAAAAGCTATTTACTATACCAATTTGGCAAGAACAGAAGGTAGCAACCCTAATATTATTTGTAATTATACAAAAAATAATATAAAATTTTTCATCTTTTCCACAATTGTCACAATATTTTTCAACTTCTTCTTTTGGTTCTAGTATCCTATTGTCCTTTATTGTATATCTGAACTTGGATATTTGAATATAATTCTTAAATCTCTTATAGTGTCTTCAATCATTGTATTTGTAACAGGGCAAATAGGAATTTCACTATAAAACAACTGCTCTTCATTATCTTTAATTCTTAATTGTATTTCTTCTTTAACATCAAAACTTGACTTACATTCCTCAACACTAAGAGTAAAATTAATATTGTATCTTTTGCAAAGTTCCCTTACGAAAAGTCTTAATTTTCTCAAATCTTCTTGATACATTATCGAAGCCTTTCTTTATTGTATATTTTCAAGAGTTTTTAACTCTTCTATTTTTTCTTGCATTCTTTTTATTTCATCCGAAATTAATTGTCTTTTAAACTCTTTTATATTTTTCAATTCATCAAAAGATAATTTTTTAATTATCTCTTGTTTCTCTATTTTTCCAGTTTCTAAAAATTCTTGCAATTCTTCTTTTGTAAAATGAGTTTCTATTAAATCAATTAGTTTTGAATGGTCTTTCTTTTTCCATCTGTAATAGCTTTTTTCACTAATATTTAATAATTTACTCATAATTGTTGGTAAAGATATTTTAATCATTATTTCTAACCTTTACTGCATATATTAAATTTTTTTATGAAAAATTAAAAGAAAATCACAAGCTAAAAAACCTTTTGAAAAATTCAATTTTTTATTTTTAAATAATCTTCTTTTTTTAAGAACAAATTTTCTTTTATACATATCAAAATCCCATTCACTATTTTTCTTACTCATGTATATCCTTTCAATCTTTACTGCATTATTTTTGATTTAAAAGAGATAATAAAATCTTTTTATCATCATCTGTGTAGCTTTTATTAAAGCAATTAATTGTTTCAATTGTATATCCCTTTTTATCAACACAATCTCTCATTAATTTTACTGCAATATTATAAGTTATCTTCTTTACTTTGTTGTATTCTATTCTTATATATAGTAATTAAATCATCTTTTGAAATATCATTTGCACTACACAAAGCACCAAGATACAAACAATTTAACTTTTGAGTATTATTTTTTCTCAAGAGTCTAATTGCACCTTCGGATACATTCACAAAGTTAGCCAATTTAGTGTTTTGTATCTCACCAATATTGTTACCTGTAGTATTTACAAAATCTACAAATTTACTTTCAGTACTTTTCATAAAAAATACTATTCCTTTTTTTTCTTATAAGATTTCGTATCATACACTAAATATTTTATATTGTCAATATATATCGTACAATATACGATATATTTATTAAATGATAAATACAAACTTAATAACAAATCTTAAAATTGCTACAAACCATCATAATATAAAGTAGAAAACGACAAAAACATTACGTAAAATTCTATAAAAAAAGATATAATAATCTAGGTTTGTTTACCTTCCAGTTCACACTTTTGGAAAATAACTCTTTAAATTAAAACATAGTCGCCTATATGGTTATATATGACTTATGTTGCTCAAGTGAACAAGTAGCTTTATATTATAAGTCATACATATACATATAAGGAAAATTATGTCAAAAATATTACCTACAAAAAAAGAATTTCAATCAATTGCAAATGATTATAAAATTAAACACAAAATCACAAGATGTCAAGCTTATGAAAAATTAGCTAAAGAGTATGGATATAAAACATATCATGATATTAAACCTCTTCTAAAAGAAAATATTGAAATACCTGGTGCAATAGTTGTCTCTTTTGATGAATTTAAACAGATAGAAAAAGAGAGAATTTTCTCTCAAGCTTCAATAGTTAATACTTACTTTAAACCTTATCACAAATATACAAATCAAGTATTTATAGAAGATATAGCATATAACCCAAAACTACCAAACAATTTTTGGAGTAATCCGAATGAAGATCGAGATTATGAAGAATTGCTAAACTGGTGGGATAAGGCATTTATTATCTCAAATGGTTATAGCTCTTATATTGTTTATAGTTTAGATGGCGGTGCATGGGATAGACCTACACGAAAAGGTACATTTAATAAGTTTGAAGATACTCTTGAATTGGCCCAATCTTTAAATAATATAGAAATTACTGATAAAAATAAATACATAACTTTATCAACAGGTGCAGTAGTTAATAAAAGTGGGCTTTTTATAAATGCAAAAGGTATTAGAACTGTTGCAGAAATAAGTTCAAAAAGTTTAGACCATAATCAAATAAACAAAGGAAAAATATTTACGCAAATATTTATGGAAGCAAAAGAAACAATAAATAAAAGTAATGGTACATCTTACTCTTTAAAGCATAGAGTAGAAGAGTTTTTATATGCTTATTTTAAAGGAGAAGATAACTACATTTCAAATGGAGAAATGATAGCTGCTATAGATAGTTCAGGGTATATGATAAAAGAAATAAGAAATAGTCAAAATATATATACAAATTTAAAAATATCTAAAGATTTTAAAAACAAACTAAATAGTAATGAGATTGAAATAAAATATAATAGTTACGTAGAAAGATTAAAAGGACTTTAGCAGACCTGATGAGGTAAATCCTCATCAGCTCACTGTAAATAAATCAATCAGAACAATTATTACGATTTAAACTTTTGATGCTATGATAATAAATCTCTTTTAAATATGGTTCAATCCATATTAATTCCGTATGAATATTTTCTCCTGAACCATAAAAATTTTTTCAATTTTTAGTGATAAAAGTAAATTATAATATAAATATCTTCCCTATTCTTGTATTAATATATATTTAAAAAATATTTAAGTATATATTAATATAATTTCATTGTATTTTTTAAAGGAGGAGATATTTGAAATTACATTCATTACAACTTCGAACTAATGAAAAAACAAAAGGTATTTCAGTAGATAGTTTTCGAAAAGCAATTCTTTGCAATTTAAATAATAGTGAACAAGAAGATATTGATAAAATT
>RRZU011238726.1_pt1 | contig 46893 bp, 41 predicted proteins | sample 2165561 | NCBI WGS metagenome assembly RRZU01 (sample SAMN10456909, study PRJNA506462) | wastewater metagenome | isolation source: wastewater sludge | place: USA: Moscow, Idaho | reverse complement strand
CGCCGAAAGGCGGCTTACCCTGTCGGCACAGCGGCGCAGCGCAATCTCGCGCAAGGCAATTAAATTTTTGCTGTCAAAAAAGTTGCCCAGCGCCTTTTGTGCCCGCGCCGAAGTATAAATTTTGCCAGCGCTAAGGCGGTCAATCAGTTCTTCGGGCTCGATATCCACCAGCTTTACTTGGCTGGCATCGTCAAAAATACGGTCGGGGATGCGCTCGCGCACCGAAATGCCCGTGATGGCGGCCACCATGTCGTTCAAGCTTTCGATATGCTGCACATTTACCGTGGTGTATACATCGATGCCTGCGTGCAAAAGCTCGGTAACGTCTTGATACCGTTTTTCGTGGCGGCAGCCCGTAGCGTTTGTGTGCGCCAGCTCATCCACCAGCACAAGCTGCGGCGCGCGCCGCAGCGCACCGTCTAAATCAAATTCGCGCACTTGCACGCCGCCTTGCGAAAGCGCCAGTGTGGGCAGCTGTTCAAGCCCGTTTACAAGCGCGGCGGTGTCGGGGCGCGCGTGCGGCTCTACATAGCCCACCACAACGTCCACGCCGTGGCGCTTGGCGCTTTGCGCCGCTTTCAGCATGGCATAGGTTTTGCCAACGCCTGCCGCATACCCAAAAAAGATTTTCAGATGGCCGCGGGCTTGCACTTGCTCCAGCTGTTTCATTTTGCGCAAAATTTCTTCGGGGTCAACGCGCGCTTCGTCCATTTTTATCACCACTCTTTACTAGCACAGTCCCGCTTTTTACAATGATTATAGCACAAATGCGCGCTATAAAATACCATCCAGCATTAAATTTACGCGCAGCACATTTACGCGATTTTCGCCAAACACACCAAGATACCGCCCCTGTGTGCACTGTGCCACAATGGCGCGCACTTGCGCAGGTGTTTTGCCGCTGGCGGCGGCCACGCGCGGCACTTGATATTCCGCTGCCGCAGGCGAGATATGCGGGTCAAGCCCGCTGGCGCTGGCGGTGACAAGCTCTACAGGCACGGCATCGTTTGCACGCGCGGGGTTTGCTTCGCGCATTTGCTGCACGCGCTGCGCAATCAGCGCGGCGTATTCGTCGCCTGTCGGGTGCATGTTAGAGGGGGCGGCATACAATAGCGGGGTGCCATCGGCCGCTTTGGTTACTGTTAGATTGGCTACGCGCCCCCATAGGTGCGCGTCGTCTTGATAGGGCTGGCCCAAAAGCTCTGAGCCATATGCCTTGCCGTTTACGGTGATGATGCTGCCGTTTGCTTGCGCGGGGAAAAACACCGCCGCAAAAAGCGTGACAAAGCCTGTATATAATACGCCGCACACCAACGTGGCAAGCAGCAAAAATTTGGCTGCTTGATAAAATGGTTTTGTTTTCATAAATATAGCATTCCTTTCATAGAACATTGCACGGTTTGCCTTTGCACAGATGCCGCATATTGCTTTGCGAAAAGCTCTATGCGGGGCGAATGCCCTTTTAAGCAAGCCCCGCCGCCACCAGCACAAGGTCAATCAGCTTAATGCACACAAAAGGTGCAATCAGCCCGCCGAGGCCGTACACCAAAAGATTGTGCGAAAGCAGCTTGCCCGCCGACACCTCGCGGTATTTAACGCCTTTCAGCGCCAGCGGAATCAGCGCAATAATAATCAGCGCGTTATAGATAATGGCCGAAAGCACGGCGCTTTGCGGCGAGTGCAGGCCCATGATGTTTAGCGCAGAAAGCTGCGGATATAGCCCCAAAAACAAAGCGGGAATAATGGCAAAATATTTGGCCAAATCGTTCGCGATGGAAAATGTGGTCAGGCTGCCGCGCGTCATCAAAAGCTGCTTGCCAATGCGCACAATATCAATCAGCTTTGTGGGCGAGGAATCCAAATCCACCATATTGCCCGCCTCTTTGGCCGCTTGGGTGCCTGTGTTCATGGCCACGGCCACGTCTGCCTGCGCAAGCGCGGGCGCGTCATTTGTGCCATCGCCCGTCATTGCCACCATATGGCCCTTTGCTTGCAAATCGCGTATCATGGCAAGCTTGCCCTCGGGCGTTGCTTCGGCCAAAAAGTCGTCCACGCCCGCTTCTGCGGCAATGGCAGCGGCGGTTAATGGATTATCGCCTGTAATCATAATGGTTTTAATGCCCATTTTGCGCAAATCCATAAATTTTTCTTGCACGCCCTGTTTGATGATGTCTTTCAGATGGATAACGCCCAAAATTTTATAGTTCATCGCCACAACAAGCGGGGTGCCGCCTTGCTTTGCAATGCCTTGCACCACATCGTCGCACGCTTTGCTGTAGATGCCGCCGTGCGCTTGCACATAGGCTTTCACCGAGTCTGCCGCGCCTTTGCGTATCTCGTTTTTGTTAAAATCCACGCCACTCATGCGCGTGGCCGCGCTGAACGGCACAAACACCATGCGATTATCCGCAAGGCTGCGCCCGCGCAGGCCAAATTGCTCTTTTGCCAAAATAACTACGCTGCGCCCCTCGGGCGTTTCGTCTGCCAATGAAGAAAGCTGTGCCGCATCGGCCAGTGCGGCGGCTTCGGTGCCATCCACGGGCACAAAGGCGCACGCTTGGCGGTTGCCCAGCGTTATCGTGCCGGTTTTATCCAGCATTAAGATGTCCACATCACCGGCAGCCTCAATGGCGCGCCCGCTGGTGGCCAGCACATTCGCGCTGTTTAGGCGGCTCATGCCCGCAATGCCAATGGCCGATAAAAGCGCGCCAATGGTGGTGGGCGCAAGGCATACCAGCAGCGCCACCAATGTGGTAACAGATGTGGGGTTTGCGATGCCCGCCTGTTTTGCGCAAAATGCCGCGTATGTGTAAAGCGACAAGGTTACTAATATAAAAATGATGCAAAGCGCCACCAAAAAGATTTGCAGCGCCAGCTCGTTGGGCGTTTTTTTGCGCGCTGCGCCCTCCACCATCGCAATCATCTTGTCTAAAAAGCTTTCGCCCGCTTCGCTGGTAACGGCAATTACCAGCCAATCCGACAGCACGGTAGTGCCGCCTGTAACGGCGCTGCGGTCGCCCCCTGCTTCGCGGATCACCGGCGCAGATTCGCCCGTGATGGCGCTTTCGTCTACAGAGGCCGCGCCCTCAATCACTTCGCCGTCCGCGGGGATTTGCTCGCCCGCGCGCACCAGCACAAGCTCGCCCTTTTTTAATAGCGCCGAGGATACCGCCGTGATGGCGTCCTTTTGCGCGGCGCTTGGGATTTTGTGCGCTTCCACCTCTTGCTTTGCGGCGCGCAGCGCATCTGCCTGTGCCTTGCCGCGCCCCTCGGCAATGGCATCGGCAAAATTGGCAAACAGCACGGTAAACCATAATATCAGCGCAATGGCAAAGGTGTAGCCGCGGGCGGCATCTGCAATGCCAAACAGCGCCAGCACCCATAAAATAGTGGTTAAAATAGCCGCGATATATACCAGCAGCATCACAGGGTTTTGCGCCTGTGTTTTTGGATGTAGCTTTATGCATGCATCGCGCACGGCGATGCCCAGCATTTGGCCTTTTGTGCGCGAAATGTTTGTTTTGCCTGTCATTTTATGCAAACCCTCCATACTTTATCCTGCAATACTTTGAAAAAACTCGGCAAGGGGCCCCAGCGCAAGCGCGGGGAAAAAGCTTAGTGCGCCCACCAGCAGCACCACAAAAATCAGCAAAAATACAAACAATGCGTTTGTGGTGGATAACGTGCCCGAAGTGACGGCAATTTTCTTTTTGCCCGCAAGGCTGCCCGCGATGGCCAGCGTGCCCGCCATTGGCAGAAAACGCGCAAACAGCATCACAAGCCCCAGCGAAATATTGATAAACACGGTATTTGCCCCAAAGCCTGCAAACGCAGAGCCGTTATTGCCCCCCGCAGAGGAATAGGCATATAATAGCTGCGAAAAGCCGTGTGCCCCATCGGCGGAAAGGCTTTGCGCCACCTGCGGCACTGCCGCGGCAACGCCGCTGCCCACCAAAATGGCAACGGGCGTTGCAAGGCACACCATAACCGCCCATTTCATTTCGTATGGCTCTATCTTTTTACCCAAAAATTCCGGCGTGCGCCCCACCATTAGCCCCGCGATAAACACCGCCAAAATGGCAAAGGCCAGCATGCCGTACAGCCCGCAGCCCGCACCGCCAAAAATCACTTCGCCAAGCTGAATTTGTAGCATGGTAACCATGCCGCCAAGCGGGGTGTAGCTGTCGTGCATGGCGTTTACAGAGCCGTTTGCGGCAGCCGTGGTAAAGGCCGACCATGTGGCCGAGGAGGCAATGCCAAAGCGCGATTCCTTGCCCTCCATATTGCCGCCCGGCTGCTCGCTTGCGGCGGTGATATCCACCGCGCCGTTTTGTAAAAGCTGCGGTGTGGCAAGCTGTTCGCTTGTGCCGATGGCGGCAAGCGCCGCCGTAAGGCAAATTAGCATTGCCATAAATAGGGCTATGCCCTGTTTTTTATTTGCCAGCACATGCCCAAAGGTGAAACACAGCGCGGTAGGGATCAATAAAATCGAAAGCAGCTCTAACAAATTGGTAAACGGGCTTGGGTTTTCAAACGGATGGGCCGAGTTTGCCCCAAAAAATCCGCCGCCGTTTGTGCCGCTTTGCTTAATGGCAATTTGGCTTGCGGCAGGGCCAAGCGGCACAAGCTGCTGTGTGATAATCTGCGCGTTTGGCACAAGCGCGCCGTTTACCATAACGGTGCCGGCCTCTATATCAATTACCGCGTTTTCAATGATAGCGCCTTGCGCCGTTGCGGCAACAGGCTCTAGCAGCGGCACGCTTTGTGCGCCGCGCAGCGTTTGCACAGCGCCCCCGCCCACAAGGCAAAGCGAAAGCACAATATTTAGCGGCAAAAGCAGATACAAAATAATGCGTGTCATATCCACCCAAAAGCTGCCTAGCCCCGTTTTTTTCACTTGCATAAAGCCGCGCATCAGCGCAAACAGCACCGCTATGCCCGCCGCAGCGGAAACAAAGTTTTGCACGGTTAGCCCCAGCGCCTGCGTAAGATAGCTTAAAGTAGCTTCGCCGTTATAGGCCTGCCAATTGGTGTTGGTGATAAAGCTTACAGCCGTGTTAAAGGCTAAATCCCACGGCACGGCGGGCATTTGCTGCACATTACCCGGCAAAACACCCTGTAAAAGCTGCAATAAAAAAAGCACGCACAGCCCCGCGCCAGAAAAAACAAGCACGCTGCGCAGGTATTGCTTTGCGGTCATTTCGTCGTCGCTTTTTGCGCCTAAAATTTTATATACGGCCTTTTCGCAAGGCATTAGTATGGGCGAAAGAAGGGTTTTTTCGCCTTTCATAATTTTGGCTATGTAAGCGCCAAGCGGGATAGCCGCCAGCACCAGCACCGCAAGATAAAACCCGTATTGTAGGAAAGCTGCTGTCATTGTTTTATATCTCCTTTTGTAAGACAAGTGCTGTTTAAGCCTTGTCGCCCCGCATTAAAATGGCCATGTAATAAACCAGCATTGCCCCGGCAATCAGCGCGATTAGTGCAATTACAATTTGCATATAAACTCCCATTCCTTTTACGGCGGCACGCGCCGCACTTTTATCAATTGGGGTGTGCGCGATGCACCGCGTTTATCACTTACCCCAGCGAAATGATTGTATCACGCCCGCCTTTAAGACGGTGTAAGGTGTTTGCGCTCGGCATTAAGATTGTATTAAGACCGCATAAAGATAACGCATGCTGTCTATCAGCACATCCCCCGCGCCAAACATCACGCAGATGCAGGCAAACAGAATGACAGAAACTGCGCCAACCACCAAAACCAGCAAAAGCGGCAGCCCCAGCAGCACGCCCAGCCATGTCACATAGATATGCCGCGTCAAAAAATGGGCACAGCCTTTTTGCGCTTGGTTTACAATATGTAAATGTAAAGATTGATATGTCATGCAGCATCCCTCCTATAAAAAGCATACGGCGTTTTATATCAAAATGGTGCTAAGGAATGCACGATGCAATAAACAGCGCATAAAGATTGCGCGATATGCGCTTTGCATATGCCCTTTTGCGGCGCAAAACATGCTTGCAAGGCGGGGCGCGTTGTATTGTTAAACGCTGCAAAGTGCTTTGTGTTTTATGCCAAAACACAAAGCGGCAAGCGGTTTTGGCAAACGCGTTTCGGGAAAAATTTCTTTCATTATCGCGAAATTTATGCTATCATATGAATAGCGGATTTTGTAACTTGAAAGGATATCGCGTAAAACATGAACGTACAAACCTTTAAACTATATTGCCTTTGTGCATCAAGCGCCGCGCTGCTTTGCTTTGTGGGGGCGCTTTTGATAAAAGAGCCGTTTTCTATTTTGCTGTTTACAGCGGCCGCGCTTTTGTTTATCGGCGTAATCGTTGCGCTTTTGCGTAAAATACGCGCGTTGCAGCAGCAAAATAGCGCATATTTGGAGCGCTTCACCGTAAGCCTTGCACATGTGAGCAATGTGCTGTTTGACAATGTGCTCGAGGCGGACATTACCAACGATTGCCTTATCGGCGAAAATTGTCAAAAGCTGACGCAGCTTTTGCAAATTCCCGCCAGCACCTCGTATTCCGAAATTATTCGTGTTATTTCGCAAAAAATGGTGGATCCAGCTTTTAGCGAGGAATATCGCCGCGTACTCTCGCGCGAAAACGTGCTTGCTACGCTGGCGCAGGGGCAAAACATTTTGGAATTTGAATGTATCGAACGCTCTGACGGCGAAAATTATCGCTGGATCCGCGTGCATTATTGCATTTACTTATCCAAAATTACCAATTGCGTGCATGTAATTTCCTATGTTAAAAATATTGAAGAGGAAAAACGCGCCTATATCCGCCTGATTGAAAAAGCCAGCACCGACCAGATGACCGGCTTATTGAACAAAACGGCCATTAAAGAAACCGTACAGGATTTGCTGCATAAGTATCCCGATGAATCACATATGGTTTTAATGGTGAATATCGACGATTTTAAAAAAATTAACGATTGTTATGGCCATGCAGCAGGCGACGAAGTGCTGGTGACGCTTTGCAATATGATGAAAACCATTTTCCGCGATAGCGCAATTATCGGGCGCATGGGCGGCGATGAATTTTTGCTTGCCATGCGCGGCCCCGTGGGGCACGAGATGCTGGAAACAAAGGTGAAACAATTGTTAAGCGCCGTGCAAGAATGCTGCTTTGTGCACGATGGGCAGGAAATACACAATATTACGGTCAGCATTGGCATTGTGCAAACCTTTCAAAACGACAATTTTGACCAGCTGTATCATTATGCCGATACCGCAATGTATAAGGCAAAGGCAATGGGCAAAAACCAATATGTTGTTTATACATATTAACGGGTGTAGATAAGTGTCCGCACGCTAAATGCCGTGCGCCTACAAAAAGGCATATACGCGCATGAAGCGCGGCGCGCAAAACTGCTGTGCTTGACGCGGCAGGCGATCGATATATCAATAAAAAAAGCGGCGCTTATGGCGCCGCTTTCGTTTTTGTGCAAAAAGGATTTTTATGAGGGGATTTGGATGTTTTGGCAAAACGGAATCTTTGCGAGGGAGGCCACTTGTGTGAGGGGCTAAACAGCTTGCGGCTGCGGGGTTTGCACAGGCGTTTACTGCAAGCTGTTCCATGATAAAGAATGCGCATGCAAGCGATATTCGGCGGGGCTTGTGCCATACATGCGCTTAAAATGCTGCGAAAAATTGCTGTGCGAGCAAAAGCAAAGCTGCGCGGCAATGTCCGCCACCGAAGCGTCGTCAGACAAAAGCATCACGCGTGAGGCGGCCAGCTTTTCGCGCATCACGTAGGCCATTGGCGAGATGCCAAACTGGCGCTTAAACGTGCTGGAAACATAGCTTTCTGCACGTTTGCATGCCTGTGCCAAATCGCGCAGCGTAATTTTGTCATATAAATGCTCGCTTACATAGGCGCAGCACTGTTTAATAGGCAGGCTGCGCGCCGCATGCCGCGCACGCACGCGCTTTGCAAAATCTAGCCCCGCCGTCATCATCAGCCGATGTATTTCAGCCGTGCTTTGCACCTCGGCAATATAACGGATGTACGCATCGCTTAACTCATAGGCCTCCTCCTCGGCAAGGCCGCCCTCGATGGCAAAGCGTGTAAACATCGTTATGCCCGACACAAACACAAAGCGGCTTTGCATCAGCGCGTTTTCGGCAACGGCACCAATGGCCAAACCCTCTTTGCTGCGCTGCTGCGCAAATGCCGCCAGCTTTTCCACCTCGCCGTTTTTCACACAAAGCATCATTTGTGTTTCCTCGCTGTAAGACATATGCCGTTCCGCCGTGTCGCAGCGATAGCTTGCGGCGCGCTGCATTTCGCGCTGCACGGGGGCAGGGGTTAAGCTGCCAATAATATTAAATTTTGTGTCATCTAAATATATTCTTTTAATCATATACCTATTTTACCATATACTTGCACAAAAAACAAATAGAAACACGATAGGAATTATAAAATTACGATAGCGCGCGCGTATCAATGTTTGTACACTGTAATAAGGTAGTTCAAAGGGTTCAAAATTGATTTGGAGGGATTTGTATGCATTTGCAAAAGCGCACAGCTGCGGGCGCGCTGGCCCTGCTGGTTGTATTACTGGCCATTTTTTCGTTTACCGATTTGGCAATCTCGATGGCAATTTTCAACATTGAAAGCGGCTATGGCAAATTTTTTGAAGCATGGGGCGAGTTGCCCGGCGTGCTGGTGGCGGTGTTCAGCCTTGCCGCGCTGATTATCACGCGCGACAAAACCGTAAAATGGAAAAGCGTGCTCAGCATTTTGGGCTTTGGCGTGCTTTTGCTGCTGTTTAGCATGATGGGCGCGTTTATGCCCTCGATGTACTTAAAGCTGCCAATGCCTGTAACCGTGGTGCTTGCAGTTTGCTTTATTGCACTTTCGCTGTTTTTGGCTTCGCGCGTGGCCCCTGCGCAGCGCGCGGCCTTGCGCAAGGCCGCTTGTATCGGTTTGCTTACATTTGTGTGCGCCATTTTTATTATTAACATTATTAAAAATATTTGGGGTCGCCCGCGTTTTCGCAGCATGACAGACCCTGCCGCGCAGTTTATCGCGTGGTATCTGCCGCAATGGGGCGCCGCCGGCGAGGAATTTCGGTCGTTTCCCTCTGGGCACACTGCAAACAGCTGCGTAATCATTTGGCTTACAACGCTGCCGCTGTTTATCCCTGCGCTTCGGGGCAAGCAAAAGCTTTTATTGGCGGTTTCGGCCTTGTGGATTGTTATGGTGGCGGTGTCGCGCGTGATTATGGGCGCGCATTTTGCTTCAGACGTCACGGTGGGCGCGGCGGTAACACTGGCATCGTATTTTTTGCTTTCTAAAGCCTTTTTAAAAGAAAAAAAGGGCGCTTCAAGCGCCGCGTAATGCATGCGTTTACAGATAGGTGTAAAAGCGAGTGCACACAAAACGGGTTTACAACAAAAGCGCCGCCCATACGGGCGGCGCTTTTATTATGCGGGCAAAAACGCGCTTGCATTCGGCAAAAATGCAAGCGCGCAAAGCGTCACTTTTTTTTGGAATAAAAGCTGCGATACGGATTCCCTGTTTGCTGCGTGGGCGATGGGGCAGACGGCTTAGAGCGCGCGCCGCGCACCGCGGCCAGCACCAAAACACCCAGCACCAAAGCAAAGGCCACAGCGCCAATAATCAGCCATGTTGGAAATAGCATAATTGCTTCACTCTTTCTATTGCGTTGCCTGCAAGCGAGGCATAGGCATTTGCCCCCGCTTTTGGCCCCTGTGTGCACACAGCTTATTGCTGCGTTAGCTTATCAAACAGCGTCATGGAACTTTCATAATAGGCATCCATGCCCTTTTTGCCCTCAATGGCGGTGCCCTTGTATGCGCGCTTTACTAAATAAAAATCGCTAAAAAGGTCTTGCGCGGCGCCGCCGTCGCTGCCGTCAAATCGTGTGATGCGCCCGAGGTCCAGCGCGGTAAGCGGCGGGCAGTCTGTCCATTTAACGCCCATTTTGCTGTAATCCGGCCGCACGCCTTCGGCGGGCATCGTGCCATCATTATACGCAAAAATGTCATAGTTTTGCTGCGCATATTCAAGGTCATAGGCAAAAAACAGCATGCTTTCACCCAGCTGGATATCCCCCATCAGCCTTGTTACATTGGCCGCGTGGATATTGGGGTCAACCATTGTGGTGTCGCTTTCCGGCGCAAAATTAAATTCGCTAAGCACCAATACGGTTTTGCCGTCACCGTTGCGGTCGTCTGCAAAGGTGGTAAGCTGTGCTTCCAGCGCGCTGCGCGCATCATCGGGCAGCGTATAGGGGCTGATAATGCCCACGGTGTAATCGGGCGTTACTTTTGTGGCCAGCTCATAGATAAAGCTGCCAATTAAAAGCGTGCCGATTGCAATGGCGATAATATGCACTTTATGATAAAACCAAAAATTGCTGCGCTTTTCCGCAGCGGTCATCTCGTGCTTTTCGGGCGGGGTGTTATCATCGGGGATATTTAAGGTGTAGCGGGGACTGGCCATAATCGTGTAAACTTCCTTTCGTAACAAACATGTGCGCAATCTGCTTTGCACACAAAATGCTAGATATGCTCGTTTAAAGCCGCGGCAATGCTTTCCTGCACGCGGGCAGGCAGCGCTTTCAGCGCTTCTTTATCCAGCGCCTCAATGTCAATGGCGGGCAAAATGTGCAGCGTAACGTTGGCGGGGCGAATCCAATAGCCGTTTGCTTCCATCAAATTGTGCGTGCCCGAAATGGCAAGGGGCACGATGGGTGCGCGCGTTTTGGCAGCAATGCGAAAAACACCCGCTTTAAATTCGCCAAGCGGCCCGCCTTTTGCGCGCGTGCCCTCGGGAAAGATGCCCACGCTTTTTCCGCTTTCCACAAGGCGAATGGCCTCATTTAGGCCGGCCACAGAGTGCCGCGGATTGGCGCGGTCGATAAAAATGCAGTCAAACATACGCATCCATGTGCGAATCAGCGGCATTTTAGAAATTTCAATCTTCGATACCAGCGCATGCGGCTTATCCAAATATGCCAGCAATAGCGGGATATCAAAATAGCCCTGATGGTTTGCGGCAAAGATAACGGCTTTGTCTTTTGGGATATTTTCAAGGCCCGTAACGGTAATTTGCGCCCCGGCAAGGCGCATCAGGCGCTTTGCCCATTTGGGGATTTCGGTGTTCACAATGGCTTCGCACGCGGCGGGGTCGCTTTGCTTGCAGCGCTCGGCACGGCGCATCTTTGGCACAAGGGCCACAAGATACCCCCAAAAATAGGCAAACCAAACAAATGTACGCATTTTAACCTCTTTCCAATCGAAGCGATTGTTTCCATTTGTTATATGATACCGCGAAAAGGCGAAAACCGCAATGTTTAATTCGTGAGCAAATTTTAAACAATTTGCGTTTTGTGGCAATTGCTTTATTGTGAAACAGGCGCGGGTATGGTATTCTATACTTATCTATAATGCCCCGTTTCCATTAAAAAGGAGGAATATTTTTTATGAAAGACGAAACTTTATGCCTGCATGCGGGCTATACCCCCGAAAACGGCGCGCCGCGCGTGATGCCCATTGTGCAAAGCACCACGTATGTGTTTGATTCCACCGAGCATATCGGCGAATTGTTTGATATGCCCACCGCGCATATGTATAGCCGCATGTCTAACCCCACCGTGGAAGCGGTAGAAAAAAAGCTGGCGGCGCTGGAGGGCGGCGTGGGCGCGATGTGCACCTCTTCAGGGCAGGCGGCGTCGCTGTTTTCTATCTTAAATGTTTGCTCCTGCGGGGATAGCTTTATCTCCACACCCACCATTTACGGCGGCACGGTGAATCTGTTTGCAGTAACGCTCAAGCGCTTTGGCATCGAGTGCATCTTTGTGGATGCCGAAGCGGACGAAGCGGAATTTCATAAAGCGTTTAAGCCAAACACAAAAGCGGTGTTTGGCGAAACACTGGCCAATCCCTCGCTTGCGGTGCTAGACATTGAAAAGCTGGCGCGCATTGCGCATAGCCACGATGTGCCGCTCATTATCGACAACACCTTTGCCACGCCCATGCTGTGCAAGCCCATTGCGTTTGGCGCAGATATCGTGGTGCATTCCACCTCTAAATATATGGACGGGCATGCACTGCAAATTGGCGGTGTAATTGTGGACGGCGGCAAATTTAATTGGGAAAACGGCAAGTTCCCCGCGTTTTGCGAGCCGGATGAATCCTATCACGGCCTTGTGTACACCAAAAGCTTTGGCAATGCCGCGTATATTATCAAAGCGCGCACGCAGCTGATGCGCGATTTTGGCGCGTATCCGGCGGCACATTCGGCATTTTTGTTAAATATCGGCCTTGAAACGCTGCCTGTGCGCATGCGCCAATATTGCGAAAACGGCCTTACCGTGGCAAAATATTTCCAAAGCCGCCCCGAAATTGAAACGGTGATTTATCCTGGCTTGCCCGGCGACAAGGGCTATGCCCGCGCGCAAAAGTATCTGCCAAACGGCACAAGCGGCGTAATTTCGATTGTTATTAAGGGCGGCAAAGCAAATGCGGTAAAGTTTATGGATGGCTTGCAGCTTGCATCTAACGAGGTGCATGTGGCGGATATCCGCACCTGTGTTTTGCATCCTGCCAGCGCCACGCATCGCCAGCTTACCGACGAGCAGCTGGTGGCGGCGGGGATTAACCCTGGCATGATTCGCTTTTCTGTGGGGCTTGAAAACGTGCAGGATATTATCGCGGATATCGAGCAAAGCTTGGCGCAGCTGTAGCGCCTTGACAAAAAGCACAGGCGGCTCATGGGCCAAAAGCCTCCTGCGCTTTGATTCCTGCGCGCATTGTGCGATTGAACGCAAGAAAAGGATTGACAAATTTGAATATATTAATTGAAAAAGCGGCCGTATACGTGCTGGATTCGCTGGCAGACGCGCCCCTTGCCGCCACGGATATTTTACCGCTGACGGATGAAACCGAGCAATATTTGGCCGCGTTTGCCGCAAAAGGCTTTGTTAGCGACGAGGCACGCCCGTGCATTTTGCAGCGCGATGCATGCATTTTGCCGATTTTAGACACAATAGAATCGGCGTTTTTGCAAAGCTGCGAGCGCCTTGCCGACAAATGGTTTGCCATTATGAAAGACAGCCCCTCTATCCCTGCGGGCGATTTGGTATGTCTTTTATTGCGCATTGAGGGCACGCCCCATTTTGCCGCCATGAAGCTCAATCACAAGCCCGGCTATCTGTATTTATACGAAAACGCGGGCGGGCGCCTTTCGCGCTGCGAAAACATGCTGCCAGCCACAGGCAAGCCCGACGAAGCGCTGTATGTGGAGCTTTCACGGGAACATGCCACCACGGTGCTGGAGAAAAAATATGACATCGACGGCAAAAAGGCGGCATATCTTGCGCGGGAATTTGCGGGCTGCAAAAGCGGTTTATCCAACAAAGAAAAGCTGGAGGTTATCTGCGAGGCCGCCGTGGAAGTAAACCGCCAGTTTTACGGCAGCCTCGGCGTGGACGAGCCAGAGGTGGCCGCCGCCGTATGCGAGGAATTTAAAAATGCGACGGGGGGCGTGGCCGCCAAAGAGGTGTGCCGCCGCCTGTATAAGGATTTGCCGCATGCCGAGGAGGCCTTTGAAAAGGCGCTTGCCGAGCACGATTTGCCCTTTGCCGAGGCCGTTGCTATCTCTGCGCCCGCCGTGCGCCGCCTTGAAAAGCAAAGCCTGCGCTCGGGCAGCGGCGTGGAAATCAAGGTGCCCGTGAGCGTGTATCGCGACAAAGAAGCCGTGGAATTTTTAAAAAATGACGACGGCACCACCTCGCTTTTAATAAAAAACATTTTGCTCTAGTGCGATTGGTTGACTTACGGGATAATCCATTCTATAATGAGTCTACGATATTTTTACGATGGGAGAAAACAACATGAAACGCAGTGAAATTGCGCTGCTTTACGCCGAAACGCCAAAAAGCGGCGAATGCGTTACCGTGTGCGGCTGGGCCAAAACGGTGCGCGACTCGAAAAGCATTGGCTTTATCGAGCTTTCGGACGGCTCTTCGTTCAAAAGCTTGCAGATTGTTTTTGAGGCGGAAAAGCTGGAGAATTACAAAGAAATTGCAAAAGCGGGTGTGGGCACAAGCTTTTGTGTAACGGGCAATGTGGTTTTAACGCCAGAGGCAAAGCAGCCTTTTGAAATCAATGCGGTTTCTATTGCGCTTTTGGGCGATTGCCCGCCCGAATATCCCTTGCAAAAAAAGCGCCACACGATTGAATATTTGCGCACGATGCCGCATTTACGCGCGCGCACCAATACGTTTGCTGCGGCGTTTCGCGTGCGCAGTGCAGCGGCGTATGCCATCCACAGCTTTTTCACCGAAAACGGGTTTATTTATATGAACACGCCGCTGATTACCGGCTCTGATTGCGAGGGCGCGGGCGAGATGTTCCACGTAACCACGCTGGATATGGAAAACCCGCCGCGCACCGAAAACGGCAAAGTGGATTATACAAAAGACTTTTTTGGCCGTTTTACCAGCCTTACCGTTTCGGGCCAGCTGGAGGGCGAGGCAATGGCAACGGCGCTTGGCAACATCTACACCTTTGGCCCCACCTTTCGCGCCGAAAACTCTAACACGCCGCGCCATGCGGCAGAGTTTTGGATGGTAGAGCCGGAGCTGGCATTTGCCGACCTTACGGATTATATGGACAATGCCGAGGCCATGATTAAATATGTGATACGCTACGTGTTGGCCAAATGCCCCGACGAGCTGGCGTTTTTTAACCAGTTTTTCGACAAAGAGCTGCTAACGCGCCTAGAAAACTTAAAAAACAGTGATTTTACGCGCCTTTCTTACACCGAAGCGGTGGAAATTTTGGCGCAGCATAATGCAGAATTTCAGTATAAGGTTGAGTGGGGCACCGATTTGCAAACTGAGCACGAGCGCTATCTTACCGAGCAAATCTACCACAAGCCCGTTTTTGTTACCGATTATCCGAAAGACATTAAATCGTTTTATATGCGCATGAATGACGACGGAAAAACGGTGGCGGCGGCCGATATGCTGGTGCCGGGCGTGGGCGAATTAATCGGCGGCAGCCAGCGCGAGGAGCGCCTTGACGTGCTGCAAGCGCGCATGGCGCAGATGGGCCTTAGCGAAGAGGATTATGCATGGTATCTCGATTTGCGCCGTTTTGGCAGCGTGCAGCATGCGGGCTATGGCCTCGGCTTTGAGCGCTTAATTATGTATTTAACAGGCATTCCCAATATTCGCGATGTAATTCCGTTTCCGCGCACGGCGGGCGGGTTTTAGCGCGGGGCTGGGCAAAAAACGGCTTTGCGCGGATAGTATTGTTCTTTGCATTGCAAACGGAGATTCGCGTGGAAAATGTATTTTCACGCTAGGTTTAGTGCTTTGCGCGCCAAAGTGGCGCGCAGTTCGCCAACCGGAATTCTCAAGAAAGGAATGTGATTTTACATGAACGAGCAAAAGTTTTACCGATGCAGCCATTGCGGCAACCTGATTGGCCTGATTGATAATGGCGGCGTGCCCATGATTTGCTGCGGCGAGCCAATGGAGGAGCTGGTGGCAAACAGCGTGGAGGCAGCAACGGAAAAGCACGTGCCAAGCGTGAGCGTGCAGGGCGACACCGTTACCGTGCAAATCGGCAGCGTGGCGCACCCGATGCTGGCAGAGCACCACATTACATTCATTTACCTGCATACGCAAAACGGCGGCCAGCGCAAAGCCCTATGCGTTGGCGCAGAGCCAAAAGCCACTTTCCGCCTGATAGACGATACCCCTCTAGAGGCATATGCCTATTGCAATTTGCATGGGCTATGGAAAGCGAAGATTTAAGGCCGCTTATCGCGCGGCGCGGCTGTGGTTAAAAAGCCATGCAGCCCGCGCAAAGCATAAGGGTATCTGCGCGTAATGCGCGGTGCCTTATGCGGATAAACCGCATACAATAAAGCATAAAAGCCGTATCCGAAGCAATTGCTTTTGGATACGGCTTTTTGTTTTTAAAAAATCGCGGTATTTCGGCTGTGAAAATGCGATTTCGCTTTGGGCAAAGGCTTTTTACGCCAGCGTAAAATAAATATTTGTAATCGCGAAAGGCTTTTTGCGGCAGAGTAGAAACCCTTTTTACAATAGAGTGGATGGGCGTTTTTACACATCGTGCGCTTGATACGGCTTGCAAAAGAAAAAGTCCGCATCGCAAAACGCAATGCCGATGGCATCGCCTGCGGCAAAGGGTGCTTCACGTGCGGCGGTAAGATAAAGTTGCTCGCCGCTTGCAAGCTGTGCTTGCAAAATGGTTTTGTCGGGCAGTGTGCTTTTGCGCATCACCGTTGCGTTTGCGCGCGCGCTGCCAAGCGGCGCGGCAAAGATGCGGCTTTCATAAATGCCGCACATTTGGTTATTGGCGGCCTGCGGCGCAAGATGGCTGCAAAGGGCGTTTGCAAAAATGCCGTTTTCGCTTTGTATCAGCGGCAAAAAATTGCGGCAGCCAAAAAGGCGCGCGCTTTCAAGCGTTTTTGGCGCGGCAAACAGGGCTTTTGTGTCGCCGCTTTCTACCATATGCCCTTTGTGCATAACGCAAAGGCGCGCGGCACATTGATACAGCTCTTCCAATTGATGCGACACATACACCACATTGCCGCCAAAGCCTTGCAAAAGCGGCAAAAGGTCTTGGCTAATTTCGGCGGCAAGGCGCGCGTCCAGCGCGGCAAAAGGCTCGTCCAGCAAAAGCAGGCGCGGCTCGCTGGCAAGGGTTCTGGCCAGTGCCGCACGTTGCTGCTGCCCGCCCGAAAGCTGGGCGGGATATTGCTGTTCCAAACCGTTAAGGCGCAAAAGGCCAATCAGGCGTTTGCACAGCGCGTCGCGTTTTTTTGCATCGCGCACGCCGGCACCCACATTTTGCAAAAGCGTCATATTCGGGAAAAGCGCGCCGTTTTGCAGCAAAAGCCCCGCGCGCCGCTTTTGCGGGGGTAAATTGATTTTGCGCGCGGAATCATACCATACCGCGCCGTCTACCGCGATATAGCCATCGGTGGGCGCTACAAGCCCTGCAATGCACGAAAGCGTCATGCTTTTGCCCGCGCCCGATGCCCCCAAAAGACCTAAAATGCCGCTTTCTTCCTCGATGTCTACGCGCAGCGTAAAGCCGCCTACGGCTTTTGTAAAATGTGCCGAAAGGCTCATACGCGCGCCCCCTTTTTGGCGCGGCGTGCGCCATAGGCGTTCAATGCGCCGAGGCCGAAGGCGCTAACCAGTGTAATTACGGCGGCCCAAACGGCGGCCGTTTGCATATCGCCCGCCGCAATGGCAAAATAAATGGCCAGCGGCATTGTTTCGGTTTTGCCGGGGATATTGCCCGCCACCATCATGGTAGCGCCAAATTCGCCCAAAGCGCGGGCAAAGGCAAGCACCAATCCGCCCAAGATGCCCGGGCGCGAAAGCGGCAGCAAAAGACGAAAAAAGATTTTCCATTCGCTAAAGCCCAATGTGCGCGCCGCCGCAAGTATTTGCGTGTCCACTTGCTCAAAGGCTGCCCGCGCCGCGCGATATAATAACGGAAACGAAACCACCGTGGCCGCTATAACAGCGGCGGTGGGCGTAAAAATGATGGAAGCCGAAAGGGCAGAAAGTGCTGCGCTTAATGGCCCGTTTTTGCCAAAGAGCACCAGCAGATAAAAGCCCACCACTGTGGGCGGCAGCACCAGCGGCAGGCTGAACAGCACGTCTGCGGCATAGCGCCAAGCGCCGTGCGCGCGGTATACAAGGCGCGCGGCCAAAAGCCCCAGCACAAAGGACAGTGCGGTGGCTAAAAGGGCAATTTGTAATGAGATGAAAAGCGGGCGCATGTCCATAGGCGGGGCCTCCTTTTATGCGGGGCAAAAGCTGTAAAATATGTTTTGCAGCAAAGCGGGGTTTAGTAAAGCAGGGGTTTTAGGAAAGCATGCTTTAGCAAGGTGTTTTTTGTAGCAAAGCGCGGTTTTGATTGGTTATATAGGGCAAAGCGCTACGCGGCGGGCGTAAAACCGTATTGGATAAACACCTTTGCGGCATCGGTTTTTTGTAAATAGGCGCAAAATGCTTCGGCGGCTTTTGCCTCTTTGGCGTTTTGCAGCACGGCCATTGGGTAAACAATCGGCGCATGGCTGTCTTGCGGAAACGTGCAGCAAAGCTGCACATCTTTGCTGATTAAAGCATCGGTTTCATACACAATGCCCGCATCGGCATTGCCTGTTTCCACCCATGCCAGCACCTCGCGCACGTCCTTTGCAAAAACCAGCTTTGGTGCAAGTGTGTCTGCAAGGCCAAGCGTTTTCAGCGCCTCGGCGGCATATTTGCCCGCGGGCACACTGGCGGCATCGCCCACGGCAATTTTGGAAAGCGCGCTCAGAGCTGTAAAATCCGTAAGCGCTACAGCGTTTTTGGGCACAATTAAGGCAAGGCGGTTTTGCAAAAGCGGCGTAGCGCCCGCTTTCGTTAAAAGCTGCGCTTTTGAAAGCGCATCCATCTGCGCTTGCCCCGCAGAGATAAAAATATCCGCAGGCGCGCCTTGCATAATCTGCTGTTGCAGCGCGCCGGACGCGCCATAGCTGACAGTGATGGTTACATCGTGCTCTGCTTCATAGTCCGCGCAAATTTGGGTAAGCGCATCTTTTAAGCTGGCGGCGGCCAGCACGGTAATTTCGGTTTGTTTTGGCGCTTTTGCCGCACCGCAGGCGGGCAAAAGCAAACAAAGCGCTATACAAACCAATATACGAAACGTTGTTTTCAATATAAAAACTCCCCTTTGTATATAACGAATTTCTCTGTAAATGCAGCCATATCGCGCAAAACGGTTTATTGTAGCGCGTGTGCGCCGCCGCATTCGCCGGCCTGCCCGCATAAAATGGCAAGCCCGTGCGAAAGGGCAGGCAAAACATATTCCGCACATTCGCGCGCGGCCTTTGCGCTGCCAGGCAAATTGATAATCAGGCATTCTCCGCGCAGCACAGCCACCCCGCGCGAGAGCATGGCGCGCGGCGTAATGGAAAGCGAATACGCGCGCATTGCCTCGGCAATGCCCGGCGCATTGCGCTCGGCCACGGCCAATGTGGCTTCGGGCGTGCAATCGCGCGGGGAAAACCCGGTGCCGCCCGTGGTGAAAATTAGGTTTGCGCCCAGCGTGTCGCATTGCGCGCAAAGTGCCGCCGAAATGGCGGCGGCATCGTCTGGCACGATGCGATAATCGCAAATTTCATACCCAGCCGCCAAAAGCAAATTTTGCAGTATTGCGCCGCTTTCGTCTATGCGCTGGCCTGCCGCGCCCTTGTCGCTGGCTGTTAAGATTGCTGCTTTCATCATGCTGTACATCCTTTCGTTTTTGCGCAGTGGGGCATGGATAATGCCATGCGCGTTTACATAGGTGCAGCGGGCAAAAGGCGCATTTCGTCGCCCACACAAAGCGTGCCGCCCGCTTCCACCGTGGCAAATACGCCCTCGCGCGGCATAATGCAATCGCCCATTTTTTGAAATATTTCGCAGCCGTGATGACACTCTTTGCCAATTTGCGTAATACGCAAAAGCACCGTGCCCGCGCTTAAAAGCGTGCCAATGGGCAAGGCGCGAAAATCGATGCCCTGCACCACAAGGTTTTCGCCAAACGCGCCATCCCCCACCTCGGCACCGCGGCGGCGAAAATCTTCAATTTTATCATAGGATAAAAGGCTTACCTGCCTGTGCCAATCGCCCGCGTGCGCATCGCCCTCGATGCCCCACCCCGCGCGAAAAACGGCTTTTTGCACATTGGTTTTTTGTGTGCCACGCTCTTTTGAAATGCACACCGCAATAATATTACCCATATTGATGTAAGTTCCTTTCTTGCAAATTGCGCCGATTGAACCAGTTACACGGCGCAAAAAATATAGTTTAACACTCGTTCAATTTACAAAAACCAGTGTGCCATTACCCGCCAATTTGCGCCATGCTGGCCAAATCTGTGCAAGGCGCATCGCCAAAATGATGGCAAATGGGCTTTGCAAGGATGGCGGCTTGCATCGTGTCTTGCAGGCCGATGCCCGAAACAAGCGCTGGGCGCAAATCCGCACCGTGCGCACAGGCAAGGCAGGTGCGCAAAAAGCCCGTTGCCGACACGCGCACGCGATTGCACTCGCTGCAAAAGCTGTGCGAAAGCGGGCTGATTAGCCCAATGCGGCCTTTTTGCCCCGCAAAGCGGTAATACTGCGCAGGGCCGTCGGCGCTGTGCTTTTCCACTGTGGTAAAGGCACCGTATTTTTGCGATAAAACGCGCAAAATTTCGGTGTTGGGCACGCCTTGTATTTCGGCGGCCTTGCCCATCGGCATCAATTCGATAAAGCGCACGTCCACAGCATAGGCATCGGCAAGCGCCGCAAGCTCTGCAATTTGCTGCATGTAGCTGCTTTGCAAGGGCACGCAATTGATGCGCACAGGCAAATTTGCCGTAAGCGCTGCGTCGATGCCCTTTTGCACTGCCAAAACGCAGTCGCGCCCCGTGATTTTGGCATATAGTGCGGGGCTGGTGGCATCAAGGCTGATGTTCACGCGGGAAAGCCCCGCCGCCAAAAGCGCGGGCAGCTGCTGGTGCAAAAGCACGCCGTTTGTGGTAATGGCCACTTGCTCGATGCCGTGTGTTTCGCGCAAAAGCGCCACCAGATGCGCCACATTTTCCCGCACCAGCGGCTCGCCGCCCGTAAGGCGGATTTTGCGCATGCCAAGCATCCCGCCTGCCTTTGCAATTTGCCCGATTTGTGCATCGGTTAAAACGCGCGCCTCGGCACCATGCAGTGGCTTGCAATAGCGGCATGCCAAATTGCAGCGCTCGGTAATAGAGATGCGCAGATATTCAATTTGTCGTCCGATATCATCCTGCATGCTTTTGTTTTTCCTTTCCGCGCAGTATGGCAAAGGCAGGATGCCCCGCGCTTTGCCTTTTGCGTTTATTGCGGCGCATCGTATACGCCCGATTTGCCGCCCTCTTTATGCACAAGATGAATATCGGTGAGCACCATGCCTTTGTCGATGGCCTTGCACATGTCGTACACGGTAATCAGCGCCAGCGAAACACCGGTAATCGCCTCCATTTCCACGCCTGTGCGCCCGCATACGCTTACTTCGCATATGGCGGTTAAGCTGCATGCTTCGGGGTTTAGCGTAAAATCCACCGTGCATTTTGTGAGGGGTAGCACATGGCAAAGCGGGATCAGCGATGCGGCGTTTTTGGCGCCCATAATGCCCGCCACACGCGCCACGCCCAAGATATCGCCCTTTTTGCTTTCGCCGCCTTGCACGGCGGCAAATACTGCGGCATTTAACATAATCGTGCCCTGTGCCACGGCCTTGCGGCAGGTGATATCTTTGCTTGACACGTCCACCATAATGGCATTGCCGTTTTGATCAATATGCGATAATTCCATACAGCGCTCCTTTATAAAAATACATAAAAGTAAAAAATACGAATATGCGGTTTCGCCTTTACATCGTTTTGCCAAACGAGCAATTGGGGAAATGGCATACGGCGCAATTGAGGCAAAGCCCGCCCGCGCCCATGTTGACAAGGTCGCTTTTTGTAATGGGCAGCCCTGCAAACACGCGCGGCAGCACCAAATCCAGCACGGTGCGCTTTGCATACATCACACAGCCCGGCAGGCCCAAAAGGGGCTTGCCCTGATAATAGCCCACCAAAAACATGGCACCCGGCAGCACGGGCGCGCCATAGGCAACGATGTCGGCACCTGCTGCGCAAATGGCGGCGGGCGTGCGGTCGTCTGGGTCTACGCTCATGCCGCCTGTGCACACCACCAAATCGGCACCGTTTTGATAAAATGCGCGGATATCCGCGGCGATGGCATCGCGGTCGTCGCCCGGCTGTGTTACGCCGATGCACGTGCCGCCAAAGGCGGCAAGCTTGTCGATTACCACGGGGGAAAAGGTGTCTGTGATGCGCTTTTTTGCAATTTCGTTGCCGGTAGCCACTACGCCAAAGCGCAGTTTTTGGTATGGTAAAAGCGTAAAAAGCGGCGCGTTTTGGCAAAGGCTTTCGGCAAACAGCAGCTGCTGCTCTGCAATCATCAGCGGTATCACGCGCATACCGGCCAGCTTATCGCCCTTTTGCACAGGATAATAGTTGCTGCGCGCCGCAATTGAAATTTCGCCAATCGAATTAATTTGCGCCAGCAGGGCGGTATCGTATACCAAAAGCCCGTCGCAATCGGCAAACAGCTCTATTTTGCCCTCTTTAATTTCGCCGCTTTGCATATCCTTGTTTTTGCAAAGCGCGCAAAGCCGCAGCGCGGCCTCGTCCTCATGCAAAAAGCCCGCCTCGCGCGTAAAGACATACAGGCTTTCCTTGCCCATCGACAGCAAAACAGGGATGTCGCTTTGCGTAACAATATGCCCCTTGCGAAAGCGTGCGTCTTTCGTTACGCCTTTAATAATTTGTGTTAAATCGTGGCAAAGCACATGCCCTACCGCATCTTCGGTTTTAATAAGCTTCATTTGGGCTTTCCTGTCCTTTCTCGTGCGCAAAATGCCGCGCAAACGCCTTGCTTGCCGCCGCTTGCATCTCTGTGTTAAACGCCTCGTAACGCGCAAGAAAGGCCAATGCCTCGGGCGTAACGCTGCTGTGCCCGCCGCCCGCGCCGCCTGCCCGCCCGTTTAAAAGCGGATAGCCCAGCGCGGCTTCGGCTTTTTTTAATACGCGCCATGCCTTGCTGTAGGCCATATGCATTTCGGCGCATGCCGCATGCAAAGAGCCGCAGCGGGCAGTGCGCTGCAAAAGCTCGGCCACGCCCGGCCCAAAAAAGCTTTCGTCGCGCAAAAGCGTGAGCTTTAGCGCGTAATGAAGATGCTGCATATGCACGGCCGCCTTTCGCTATGGTAAAATAGGGGGATGCGCTTATAATGCGTTATTCTTGCGCAAGAATAACGCGGGGCCATATATTGCGCCGCAAAAGTGCGGCGCAATAAAAAGAATTTGCAGCGCTTATAAAAACGCAGCCGCAAACGCCCTTGTGCGCGGGGCTTTAGGCGTTTTGTTCGCTTGCCTTATATGCCTCATCCACAATTTGTTCAAGCGCGTTTAAAATGTTTTGATAGCCTGTGCAGCGGCACAGATGCCCGCTAATCAGCTTGCGCAGTTCTTCCCGCGTATAGCGGCGGCCTGTGCCCACAATTTCCACGGCCGTCATAATCAGCCCCGGTGTGCAAAAGCCGCATTGCACGGCGGCTTGCTCGATAAAAGCAATTTGGATAGGGCTCAGCGTGCCGTCTGCGGCTTTTAAGCCCTCTACGGTCAGCACGGTTTTGCCTTCGGCCCAAAGTGCAAGATAGATGCAGCTGTCGATGGCTTCACCGTTTACCAAAACGGTGCATGCACCGCACTCGCCCACTTCGCAGCCTTTTTTCACGCTGGTGCAGCCAAGCTCGCGCAAAAGTTCCAGCAGGCTTGCGCGTTCATCACAGGCGGTTTCAACCGATTTGCCATTTAAGGTAAAATGCAGTATTTTCAGCATAAATTTCATCAACCTTCCTTTGTTGCAATTGCGCCAATCGCTTTACTTGCTTTGGCAAACGGCGCAGGGCCGCGCGCCGGCGCAATCGGTTAAACGCACCCGCCTGCATTTTCAATGGCACGGCGCAGCACGCGGCAGCTTAGTTCCCGCACAAGCTGTAAGCGAAATTCCTTCGATGCGCGCCAGCTTGTGCGCGGCGAAACCTCGGTAACGGCGATATCGCCTATGGCGGCTATGCTTTCTTCGCATACGGGGCGGCCGTTAATGGCGGCCTCGGCCTTTGGGCAGCGCATGGGCACAGGCCCTGCCACGCCAAACGCAAGGCGCATATCCTCGATAATGCGTTTATCGGCCGAAAGGCGCACATTGACGGCGCAGCCCAAAGTGGCGATGTCCATAGCATTGCGCTGCGCATATTTGATGTAATGCGCGCCAAAGCCTGCATAATCGGCCTTGTCGATGCAAATTTCGGTCAAAATTTCATCGTGCGCACGCACGGTGCGCCCAGGCCCTGCGTAAAATTCGGCAATGGGCACAGTGCGCTCGCCGTTTTTGCCCACAAGGTGCAGCTTGGCATTCAGCACAAACAAGGTGCTGGCGCTGTCGGCGCTGGTTACACCGTTGCACACATTGCCGCCGATGGTGCCGATATTGCGAATTTGCGGCCCGCCCACTTGATCCACCGCCGCGCCCAGCGCCGGAATGTGCTTTTGAATCAAAGGGCTTTGCGTAATGTGCGCAAAGCTGGTGGCGGCGCCGATTACTAGCGTGCCATCCCCTTGCATCGAAACGCCTTTTAAGGCGCTGATATCGTGAATACTGACAAGGCGGCTGCCCGCAAGCTTGCCCTCGCGGATTTTAATCAGCACGTCGCTGCCGCCCGAAATGAGCACAGCGCCCTCGTCGGCGGCAAGCGCGTTAATGGCCTCTTGGATATCGTGTGCTTGCAGGATGGAATCTATATCATACATCGCTTTGCCTCCTTATAGCAGCCCGGCGGCTGCGAAATGCTCCACCAGCTTTTGCGGGTTTAAGGGCAGGCTGTTCACCGCAACGCCCGTGGCGTGCAAAAGCGCATTGCGGATGGCGCCTGCGGGCGGAATGGCGGGCGGCTCGCCCAGAGATTTATTGCCGTACGGGCCGGTTGGGTCCACCGTTTGCACAAAATCCACTGTAAAATCTGGTGTGTCCATTGCGGTGGGCAGCTTGTAGTCTAAAAGATTGTCGTTCAGGCAGCGCGCCTTTTCGTCAAATAAAAGCTGCTCGCCCAGCGCATAGCCAACGCCCATGCTCATGCCGCCGTGCACCTGTGCTTCGGCCAGCTTTGGATTGATTAACACGCCCGAATCGTGCACGTTGATAATGTTGACAATCTCAATTTTGCCAAGCGGAATATCCACCTTGATATCCGCAAAGCAAGCGCCAAACGAATAGGTATTGTCGGTGCAGTGATGCGTGGCTTCTGCGGTGATGTGCTGCGTTTTGCGCAAAGAGTAAAACGCTTCCATCGCAAGGCTTTCAAGGCTCATCAGCACGCTGCCGTCTGCGCGCAGCACCACGTTGCTGGCGCACACGTCCATCGTGTCGGGGTCGCGCCCGGTTAAAAACTCGGCGTATTGTAAAATGTTTTGTTTAAACAGCGCGGCGGTTTTTCGCAGCGCCATGCCCGACACATAGGTTTGGCGGCTGGCATAAGCGCCTGTATCAAAGGGGGTGATGTCGGTGTCTTGTGTGGACACAAGATGAATGTTTTCAAGGCAAATGCCGCTTTCGTCGCTGGCAATTTGGGTAAACACGGTGTCTGCACCCTGCCCAATTTCGGTTGCGCCCATTTGCACTTGCGCGGAGCCGTCTTGGTTTAGCACCATGCGCGCGGAGGCCGTTTCCAGCGAGATGGGATAAACGCCTGTTTTATAGCTGAAAATCGCCATGCCTACGCCGCGGCGCACAGGCCCTGTGTCGGCGGCATATGCCTTGCGTTTTTCATCCCAGTGAATGTATTCCTGCCCTTTTCGGATGCATTCCGTAAGGCCGCTGGAATGGCAAGTAATTTTGGTGCCTGGGTCGGCATAGCCCAGCTGCATGCAGTTTTTAAGGCGCAGGGCAATCGGGTCAAGCCCGAGGGCCTTTGCAATATCGTCCATATGCGCTTCCTGCGCAAAGCTGGCCTGCGGGATGCCATAGCCGCGCATGGCACCGCCCGTGGCTATATTGGTGTATACGGTATATGCGTCGGCCTGCATGCAGGCTTCTTCTTGATATAAATGCCGAAATTCGTTGGTGGCGTTGGCCACAATGGCGTGCGCATGGCTGGCGTAGCCGCCTTGATTGGACACAGCTGTCAATTGCCTTGCCACCAGCCGCCCATCGGGGCGAACAGCGGTTTTAAGGCTGAAATCAATGGCATGGCGCACGCGCGTGCACGCCAATGTTTCCTCGCGCGAGATTTCCAGCTTTACCAGCCGCCCGCCCAGCTGCATGCTGAGGTATGCGTTTAGCGGCTCATATAAAACGTCCTGTTTATTGCCAAAGCCGCCGCCGATATAGGGCTTTATCACGCGGATGCGCCCAAACGGAATGCCCAGTGCCTGCCCGATAACGCGGCGCATAATATGCGGAATCTGGGTAGAAGATACCACGATAATGCGATTATTTTCCATATATGCGTGGGATACGGGCAGCTCGATATGGCAGTGCTGCACGGTTTGTGTGTGATAGCGTTCTTCAAAAATTTGCACATCCTTGCCTGCCACGGCATCGGCAAAGCTTTCGGTGCCGTTGGCCCATTTGCTATGCACGATGATATTGCCAGGCCGTTCGTCGTGAATGGGCACAGCACCCTCGGCCATCGCCTGTTCGGGCGTGGTGTATGCGGGATATTCCTCATATTCCACGGCAATTAAACGTGCGGCGCGCGCAGCGGCCACATCGTCCTCGGCCACAACGGCGGCGATATCATCGCCGTAAATGCGCACGCGGCGGTTTAACAGCTTGCGGTCGGCAATGTCTTGGTGCGCCGTTTCCACGCTCCACGGATGGCCTGCGGTGGGAAACTGAATATCTGGCACATCAAAGCAGGTAAAAATCTTTACTACGCCCGGCACAGCCATCGCTTTTTCGATGTCGATGCTTTTTACAAGGCCGTTTGCAATGGTGCTATGCACCACCTTTGCCACAAGCGCGCCCCGCGGCAGCAAGTCATCCGTGTATTTGGCGCCGCCCGTCACTTTTTCGTATGCGTCCACGCGAGGGATGCTTTTGCCGATGCTCATAACGGATACCCCTTCCTAACACAATCTGTATCTATTGCGCGCCATGCGCGCTTTTGCGATAAATGGCTATTTGATGCGCTCGCCATCTGCGTATTTTGCCAAAACCTCGCGGTCGGTGGCAAGATAAATCAGGCGCTCTAAACGGTTTTCGATAGACATGGGCTGCGGATGCGGCAGATGTTCTTCACTTAATACCACCGCGTCAAACGCATAGCCCTCTTCAAAGCTGCCCACCCGCCCAAACAATGCGCCGCCGCCCTTTGTGGCCATAAACAGCACTTCGGCAAGCGTCAGTGGCGCTTCGCTTTGATCCACAAGCCGCCAGCGCAGCTTCGACAGGCCAATGGCATCCGCCATTGCGCGCAGCATCGAAAGATTGGCGCCGCCGGCGATATCCGTGCCAAGCCCAACGCAAATGCCGCTGTTTAGATATTTGCGCACGGGGGCGATGCCCGAGGCAAGGTTCATGTTCGATTGCGGGCAATGCGCCACCATCACGCGACGCTCTTGCAAAAGCTGCAACTCGTCGGGCGTGGGGTATACACAGTGCGCCATAATGGTGGGGGCATCGCCGCCCAAAAGGCCAAAACGCGCATAGCTTTCAGCGTAGCAGGCAGTGTCTGGGCAAAGCGCTTTTACCCATGCAATTTCGCTTGGGTTTTCCGACAAATGCGATTGAACGGCAATGCCATATTCGCGCTGAATTTCGCCCAAGCCCTGCAAAAGCGCGTCGGTGCACGTGGTCGTGAAACGCGGCGTTAAAATGGGGCGCACGTGCGCGTAATGCTGGCATTTAGACAGCCACGCCCGCGTGTCGGCAAGAGAGGCTGCGGTATCCTCGCAGATATAATCGGGGCAATTGCGATCCATATTCACTTTGCCAACCATGCAGCGCACGCCGCTTGCCGCCAAAAGCTGCATTAAAAGCAGCGTGGCCTCGGTGTGCACGGTGGCAAATACTGCCGCGCGTGTGGTGGCACCCTTTTTTAAGTCCTCGGCAAAAATGCTGTATGCGCGCTCGGCATAAGCAAGCTCGCTAAATTTGGCTTCTTCGGGAAAGGTGTATGTGGCCAGCCAATCAAGCAGCTCTAAATCCATGCCAGTGCCGCGATACGAGTATTGCGGCGCGTGCACATGCAAATCCACAAGGCCGGGGATAATCAGCCGATCGCCAAAATCTTCTTTCGCGGCGTTTGCGTATTCGCTCGGCAGCTCGGCAAATATGCCGACAACCAAGCCGTTTTTGGATACAATCCAGCTGTTTTGGTGCACGCACAGCGTGCCGGAATCAGGCGCATACACAATTTGGCCTTTTATTGCTTTGATTGTCGCGTCCATAATGGTGTCATCCTTTCTCATGGGCAAGGCGGGCGCATTGCATAGCGATGCAGCATGCCCTTGCCAAACGCTTGCCCCCCCGCGTTACGGCGCAGCGCGTATTTTACATGTGCCGCGCAGCACGGCTGCAAAAAACAATTTGTACACGCAATTTTGCCCGCGCAAATTATCAAGCTGCACGGTTGCACTCTGCTTGCGTGTGCGTTATAATAGTAATACTCATGAAACAAATTAAATGCAAAAATTAAAAGTCATACTTTTCATTACGCTTTTATTTTACCGCAATTTGCCCCGCACTACAAGCGCAAGAATGTACAATATTTTATGTAAAACTTTGTGCTTAATATTCATGCATAACGCGGGGGCCGATAAGCGTCAGAGCAATTTTTACACGAAGGGAACGGTTATGATATGCCAAATTTTCAAATGCCGAATTTGGGCGGCAATCTGATGTCCACGCAGGTGAGCGCGCTTTTGATGCAGGAGCTGAAGGACGGCGCTTACGCAAATGCCGAGCGTTTGCCCGCGGAGGTAGATTTGGCGGTGCGGCTGGGCGTGTCGCGCACGGTGATTCGCGATGCGCTGGCAGACCTTGAGCGCGAGGGCTTTATCGAGCGTGTGCGCGGCATCGGCACGGTGATTAACCGCAATATCGTGGGGCTGGACACGCGTTTGGATTTAAAGTTTGAATATAACGAGCTGATTGTACGGGCGGGCTATCGCCCGCGCACCGATTCGGTGCGCACGCGTGCCGAGGTGGCAGATTCCACACTGGCAGCGCAGCTGGATATTGATACCGGCGCGCAGGTAATCGTGTGCGAAAAACGCATTTTAGCGGGCGATCGGCCCGTAATTTATTCGGTGGACTACGTGGCCGCCGAGCTGCTGGGCAACAAGGATTTTCATCACATTGATTTTCATCGGCCCATTTTTGATATTTTGGATAAGGATTGCGGCATCATGGTAACGAGCAATATTACCCATGTGTGCGCCACCAATGGCGACCCCGCCGTGCGCGAGCGCCTTGCGCTACAGCCGTGCGAAGCTTTGCTTTTGATGAACGAAATCAGCTATTCCAAGCTGTGCCGCCCGGTGCTGCGCTCGCTTTCGTATTACACGGATTTCTTTGATTTTGCGCTATTGCGCAAAAAGTTTTAACGCGGATGTGCCAATATTGCAAACCCCGCAGGGAAATCGTTGTTTCACCCATCCTACCTATAACGTAGGGGCGGATTCAATATCCGCCCGCAAAATTAGACACGCACCGTTACGGGCGGATGATATCCGCCCCTACAAATGCGTGCATCAATCGGCGCAAAAATTGACGCGCACCGTCACGGGCGGATAAGCAATCTCGTGCATCAATCTGCGCAAAACAAAACACGCATCATCACGGGCGGATATGGAATCCGCCCCTACAAATGGCGTGCATCAATCTGCGCAAAATTACAATCCCCCGCCACAAAAAACGCATGCGCCATGACGGCGCATGCGTTTTATTAAATGTAAAGGCTGTTTTCTTGCTCGGTAAGGGCGTTTTTGGAAAACGGCTGCTTTGCCGCTGCGCGGTAGGCAGCACAGGTTTGGCCTGTGTATTTTTTAAACACCTTGCATAAATAATTTGCGCCCGAAAACCCGCACAGCGTGGCCACAAGCTCCAGCGGGTAGCTGCGCGTTGCCAAAAGGCGTTTTGCCTCGGCCACGCGCACCTGCGTGAGATATTGCCCCGGCGGCACGCCCATTTCGGCAGAAAACACACGCACTAAATGGCTTTTGCTTACGCCCAGCTGCGCAGACAATTCCTCTACGCCGTAAATGCCCGCAAAGCTTTTGCGCATGGCGGCGATGGCAAGGCTAACCAGTGGCTGCACGGCGGGCACAGCCTCGTCTGCGGCGCAAAGCGCGCACAAAAGCGCATATGCCTCGTGCGCGGCAGACGCATGATGCAGCGGCACATGTAAAAGAGATGCCAAAAGCTGCGGCGCTTGCGGGCACGCGCCGCCATCAGATAAAAGCAGCGCGCCTATGTTTTGCGCGGCGCTTTGCGCGGCGGTGCCCGCAAGCCCTGCCGCGATAAAATGGCAACCCTCAAGCGGATGCACCTCCATGCCGCCAGCAGCCAGCACCACGCTGCCCGCCTTTGCGCGCACAAAGGCTTTGCCGCTGGCCGTATGCTCGGCGCCGCAGCACCGCGCCGTGCCACTCGACACCAGCACAACGCAAAGCGGCGCGCTTTGCAAAAGCACGCTGTTGTGCGCCGTTTCTTCGCGGCAATATAGGCATTGGCACACGGAGGATGCGTCAAATATCAATATTCTCCACCACACATCAATATTTTACTATTTTAAACTGAATAATAGTCTGTTATTATTATAGATAAGAAATAGCGCCGCGTCAAGTTTTGCAAAACGCTGCGTTAAATAATAAGAAAACAGGAGGCTTTTATAATGGCAAGCATTAGCTTAAAAAACATTTACAAAATCTATTCCGGCAACGTAACCGCCGTTTCTGATTTCAATTTGGAAATCGAGGATAAAGAGTTTATCGTGCTCGTAGGCCCGTCGGGCTGCGGCAAATCCACCACCCTGCGCATGATCGCCGGCCTTGAGGAAATTTCGAAGGGCGAATTATACATTGGCGACCGCCTTGTAAACGACGTTCCCCCGAAAGATCGCGACATCGCGATGGTGTTCCAAAACTACGCGCTGTACCCGCATATGACGGTGTACAAGAACATGGCTTTCGGCCTTGAACTGCGCAAAACCCCGAAAGAAGAAATCGACAAGCGCGTGCGCGAAGCCGCCCGCGTTTTGGATATCGAGCATCTGCTTGATCGTAAGCCGAAGGCATTGTCCGGCGGCCAGCGCCAGCGCGTTGCCTTAGGCCGTGCTATGGTGCGTGACCCGGCCGTGTTCTTGCTTGACGAGCCGCTGTCCAACCTTGATGCCAAGCTGCGTACCTCGATGCGCACCGAGATTATCAAGCTGCATCAGAGATTAGGCACCACGTTCGTATATGTTACACATGACCAAACCGAAGCCATGACGATGGGCGACCGCATCGTGGTTATGAAGGACGGCCTTGTGCAGCAGGTGGATACACCGCAAAACCTGTATGACTATCCTTGCAATATGTTTGTTGGCGGCTTTATCGGCAGCCCGCAAATGAATATTGTGGATGCCACACTGGTAAAAGACGGCGCTAACTATGCCATTGACCTCGGCGGCGACAAGCTGGCCATTGATTCGGCAAAGGTTACACCGGAGCTGGAAACCTATGTGGGCAAGGCCGTTAAGGCCGGCATCCGCCCCGAGGACATCAAAGACGACGATGAGTTCTTGGCTGCACATGCAAATTCCACCATCACAACTGCGGTTGAAGTTACCGAGTTGATGGGCTCTGAAGTATATCTGTACTTGATGTACAAGGGCAACCGCTTTACCGCGCGTGTCAATCCGGGCACAACTGCCAAAGCGGGCAAGGAAATCAAAGTGGGCCTGAACATGAAGAAGATTCACCTCTTCGACCCCGAAACCGAAAAAGCGATTCTGAACTAATTCTTGTTTTTGCGGCTTTTGGCTGCTGTAATGCAAGTATTTACCGAGAATCCCTGTGTGCGCTGCACGCAAGGATTCTCGGTTTTTTTACGCGTTGTGCACGATGCGGTGGGGCCATCACGGGCGGATATCATTTTTCCGCAAATTGCCTCCCCCGTAGTGTAGGGAAGGGTACCATTTTTTCGCAAATTGCCTCCCCCGTAATGTAGGGGCGGATTCCATATCCGCCCGCAAAACAAAACCCCTGTATCGGTATGGCGCATGTGCGTTTTAGCACGTTGCGCACGATGCGGTGCGGCACATCACGGGCGGATATGGAATCCGCCCCTACGAACGGCGCGTACAAATCCCGTCCGCGAATTGCGCACGCATAACCCCGCACGCATAAACACCCGCCCAACAATCAGAAACCGAGGTATTGACCGATGAATCCATTACTCACTCCACGGGGCTTTCGCAAAAATCTGCTAGCAACGCTGTTTCACGGCTTAAAACGCTATGTGTTGTTTGGCGCGATGGCGGCTGTGATGGCAACCGCGCTTTCTTACATAACACCGCTGATTATTACGTTTACAGTGGATTCTGTGCTAGATAGCAAACTGTATCATTTGCCTGCAATTATACAAAGAGTATTTAATTTATTGCCGCATGGCAATGTGCAAACAACGCTTTTGTTGATGGCGGGGCTGGTGGTGCTTACCACGGTGTTTACCTCGCTTTGTGCATATTGGCGCGGCGCTTGCATTGCAAAGGCAGGCGAAGGGATGGCCCAGCGTCTGCGCGATAAGCTGTATACACATTTGCAGGCTGTGGAATGCAGCTATTATACCCACAGCCAAACAGGCGATCTTGTGCAGCGCTGCACAAGCGATGTGGATACCGTGCGCCGTTTTGTGCAAATGCAGGCGCTGGAAATTGTGCGCACGCTGGCAATGGCCGCGGTGGCCATCGCGGTAATGCTGCCCATCAGCCCTTTGATGACGGCGGGGTCCGTTTGCCTTTTGCCCGTGATTTTTGTTTTCAGCTTTATTTATTTTCACGCGGTGCAAAAGCAGTTTCAAGTGATGGATGAGGCGGAAGGGGCGCTATCCACCACGATACAGGAAAATTTAACAGGGGTGCGCGTGGTGCGCGCCTTTGCGCAGGAAAAGGCGGAGCTGGACAAATTTACCGCCTGCAATAACCGTTATCGTGCGGCGGTGAATAAGCTTAATTTGCGCTTGGGCATCTACTGGGGGCTTTCGGACACGCTGGGCTATCTGCAAATTGGCATCACGCTGGTGGCGGGCGTTTTATATGCGGCAAGCGGGCATTTTAGCGTGGGGAATGTGCTTTTGTTTACCACCTATACGTCCATGCTTACCTTTCCGATGCGCCAGCTGGGACGCATCTTGGCGGATCTTGGCAAGGCGGATGTATCCCTTAAGCGCCTAGAGGACATCTTGGCGCATCCGGCAGAACAAGAGCCGGGCAAAGCACTTACGCCCGAAATTACAGGCGAAATCGCCTTTGAAAATGTATCGTTTGATTACGGCGACGGCGTGTGCGTGTTAAACGACGTAAGCTTTGCGGTAAAACCAGGGCAAACGGTGGGCATTTTAGGCTCGACGGGCTCTGGCAAAACCAGCCTTGTGCAGCTTTTGCAGCGGCTGCACCTTGCCACAAGCGGCAAAGTGCTGGTGTCGGGCGTGCCGATAAATGATATCGAGCGGCATCATCTGCGCAGCCATATCGGCATCGTTTTGCAAGAGCCGTTTTTATACAGCCGCACGGTGGGCGAAAACATTGCCATTGCGCGCCCCGATGCCGAGGAAGCCGAAATCCACGATGTGGCGCGCGTGGCCTGTGTGCACGAGGTAATTGCGGGCTTTGAAAACGGCTACGACACCGTGGTGGGCGAGCGCGGCGTTACGCTTTCGGGCGGGCAAAAGCAGCGCGTAGCCATTGCGCGCATGCTTTTACAAAACACGCCTGTGCTGATTTTTGATGATTCATTAAGCGCGGTGGATGCCGAAACGGATACTGCCATTCGCACGGCGCTTTTACAGCGCAGCCACGGCACAATGTTTTTAATCAGCCATCGCATTTCCACATTAAAAAATGCAGATTTTATTTTAGTGCTGGACAAGGGGCGTTTGGTGGAAAACGGCACGCATGCGGCGCTTTTGCAAAAAGAGGGGCTGTATCGCCGTGTGTGTGAATTGCAGGGCGAGCTGCCGCAAGAAGCGTTGCACAGCGCACAAAATCTACATACAAGCGAGAAAGGCGGTGCGGTGTAATGCAATCGTTTACCGATGAAAAAGAAGTGCAAGACACAAAAATTAATTTTAACCTATGGAAGCGCCTTTGCGCGTATGCACTGCGCCATAAAGGCTTTGTGGCCTTTACTGCGTTCATTTTAATGGTGGTGGCGGGCATCGACCTTTTATACCCGCAGCTTACGCGCTATGCCATCAATGTGTTTGTTACACCCGGACGCACCGAGGGCATATGGGCCTTTGCCGCCGTATATGCGCTGGCGGTCATTGTGCAGGGTGCGTGTGTGTTTTTGTTTGTGTATGGCGCATCGCATTTAGAAATGCACATCGCTTACGATATCCGCCAAGAGGCCTTTGCCAAGTTGCAGCAGCTTTCGTTCAGCTTTTTTGATACCACCTCTGTGGGCTGGCTGATGGCGCGCATGGTCAGCGATGTTACGCGCCTTTCGGATATGATTGCATGGAGCCTTGTGGACTTGATGTGGGCGGGCATGTTTATCATTGGCATTATAGTGGTGCTGCTGTCGATGCATTGGCAGCTGGGGCTTTTGGTGCTTGTTGTGGTGCCGTTTTTGGCAATGGCATGCCTGTTTTTTCAAAAACGCATTTTGCAAGAGCAGCGTGTGGTGCGCAAAACCAATAGCCGCATTACAGGCGCATTTAACGAGGGCATCATGGGCGCAATTACCACCAAAACTTTGGTGCGCGAAGAAAAAAGCGCCGAGGAATTTCAAGACTTAACGGGCGTTATGCGCAAAGCCAGTATCCGCGCGGCCATTTTAAGCGCCATTTTTATGCCGATTGTGATGATGCTGGGCAGCGTGTCAACCGCGCTGGCGCTTTCGGCAGGGGGTAATTTGGTGCTGAAAGGCATGCTGGATTTAGGCACGCTGGCGGCGTTTTTAACCTATACTACACAGCTGTTTGACCCCGTACAGCAGCTTGCGCGTATTTTGGCGGAGATGCAATCCGCACAGGCCAGTGCCGAGCGCGTGCTGGATTTGCTGGACACGCAGCCCGATGTGTGCGACACGGCGGCCGTGGTGGCGGAATATGGCGATGCCTTTGCGCCAAAGCGCGCAAATTGGCCTGCGGTGCACGGCGGTGTGGAGTTTTGCGATGTGGGCTTTGTGTATAAAAACGGCGAGCGCGTGCTGGAGCATTTTAATCTTACGGTAAAGCCGGGCGAAAGCATTGCGCTTGTGGGCGAAACCGGCGCGGGTAAATCTACGTTGGTCAATTTGGTGTGCCGATTTTATGAGCCCAGCGAAGGCGCGGTGCGCATCGACGGTGTGGATTATCGCGAGCGCAGCCAGCTTTGGCTGCATTCGGCGCTGGGGTATGTGCTGCAATCGCCGCATTTGTTCAGCGGCAGCATCGCGGATAATATTCGCTATGCCCGCAAGGATGCCACGATGCAAGAGGTGCGCGAAGCGGCGCAGATGGTGCATGCAGCCGCCTTTATCGAGGCGCTGCCCGATGGCTACGACACCGAAGTGGGCGAGGGCGGCGGGCGCTTATCCACAGGGCAAAAGCAGCTTGTAAGCTTTGCGCGCGTAATTTTGGCAAATCCCCGCATCTTTGTGTTGGATGAGGCCACCAGCAGCATCGACACCGAAACCGAACAGCAGATACAAAACGCCATTGGCGCAGTATTGCAAGGGCGCACCAGTTTTATTGTGGCGCATCGCCTTTCCACCATTCGTTCAGCCGACCGCATTTTGGTGATGCAAAACGGCAAAATTGCCGAGTGCGGCACCCATGCCGAGCTGATGGCTAAAAAGGGCTATTATTACACATTAACGCAGCAATAGATGCCGTGCAACGGGTTTAAACTCTTAGCGCAAACAATATGCAAAAAGGCAAAGCGGCGATCAATGCCGCAGTAAAGGGCAACCCGTTTTGCACATGGATGAAACAAACAGGTTATTTACCCAAAAATAAACAACAAAAAAGCACCCATAAAACTACGAATAAACGTGTTTTTATGGGTGCTAATTTTGGTGCGCTGGAAGAGATTCGAACTCCCGACCTCTTGGTTCGTAGCCAAGCACTCTATCCGACTGAGCTACCAGCGCAAAATGCATCCTTGCGTCAGATGCGACATTTATAATACCATAGGATTGGATGCTTGTCAACCGCTTTTGATAGATTTTGCAGATAAAATATCAAAAAAATTTCGCAGAGGCTTTTTCCAGCAAAGCGCGGTCGGTAGGAAACGTAAGGCGCAAAGCGGCTTGCGCAAGCGGCAGCACGGCCATTTCGCCAATTTCTTCGGGCTGACACGCAAGCGCGCCGCCTGTAATTTCGCCGGCAAACATCACAACGTCCTTTATCACGCCTTTGGCGGGCGAATAGGTGCTCACCTCGCGAAACCCGCTGTATATGCGCACCTCGGCACCAGTTTCCTCGCGCACTTCGCGCAAAGCGGTGGCCTCCTCGGTTTCGCCGCGCTCCACATGCCCTTTCGGAAATGCCCAATGCCCGCCAAAGCGGTGTCGGATAATTAATACGCGCGGCGTGTCTTGCGTGGTGTCAAAGCAGATTACGCCACAAGATTTTTCTTTTTTCATTGCAATCATTGCCCCTTTCCTTGCTGTTCAAAATAAATTTACTTTTACAAATCCGCTTCGCGGATTGAGTTTGCTGCTTTTTTTTGCTATAATACAGTTTATCACACAAATCAGTTATTGGAGGATTTCATTTTGGATTGGATCATAGCCGTTTCCATGCTTGTGATTGTCTCGGTGGTGGCAGGCCTTGCCTACTTAGGCTACAAGCTGATTAAAAAGCATCAAACCTCTACGGCAGACCTAAAGCATAAGGCACAAAAACCGCTTGCCTGTGCAAAAGGCTTTGTGCGTGGGCAGGAATTTCGCTTAATTTCGCCCGCGTCGCTTGCAAAAGACGGCAAATTTGCCGATTTGGATTTTATCGTTGTGGGCTATTTTGGGGTGCTGGGCGTAAAATGCATTGGCCTCGGCGGCGAAATCTACGGCAGCGCCGGTGACGCGATGTGGCTGCAAGTGGCAGGCACACAGCGCACTTCGTTTGAAAACCCGCTTTTGCGTGCGCAAAGCGATGCGCGCTTGGTGCGCGACACGCTGTTTGCCGCAAGCTTGAAAAGCGTGCCCGTGGAGGTGGTGTGCGTGTGTACAAACCCGCGTGCCGTGCTGGCGCTGCCCCGCAGCACCGGGCATTTTACCAATAAGGAATTTGCCGCATATTTGAAAAAGAATAAGTTTGAGCAGGATAAGGGCGTGGACATCGCGGCCACGGCTGCTGCAATTGAAAAATGGCGCATGGAGCCCTCGGCATAAAAGCGCCGCTTTCCCGCGGGCAAAGCACCGCGTAAATAGCTGCTTTTTATTATAACAAAATTTTGCGTGTAATGCCATATTTTCGCGAATAAAACTATTTACAGTTTATTCATATGGCTTTAACAACTCTGACGCAATTATTTTTTATAATACAATTACAGAAAGCGGATCCGCAACCGCAATCTGTACATGATTCCTCCTCACACCAAAAATACCCCTTCAGAGCGCCCCGTGCTGTCAGCACGGGGCGTTTCCCTTTGTGTAAGGCGGTACACGCAGATTTGCCATTTTGGCGCAATTGCGCGCAAAATACATGCCAATAAAGCGCTTTGCAAGCGCCGATGCATAGCGCGGCCGGCGGCAAAAGCGAAAGGGTGCATCCTGCGAAACACAAAGCGCCGCATACGCATGCAGCGCTTTGTTTTACAAAATGCAACATTTATAAAGGAAATTCTGCCTTATGCTTGCAGAATGCGGTTTTTTTTGCTATTATTAATAGAACAGTGCAAATGTTTTATGCGAACCCCTGTTACCGTTCGACATAAAGTGCTATAATAATTCAAATAAGGCAAAATCGCGCAAGCTTACACAGTGGCTGGGTATTTTACATCGCACAATGCTTTAAAGGAGATTTGCTGGGTTGAAGATCGGTTCAGTTAAGTTTTTCAAGGTTGTTATATTGGCCACGCTTGCATTGCTGATCATCATTCCGTTGGTGTTGAGCATTGTATTTGGCGTGCGCAGCGCTATTTTGTCGGATAAAATCAGCGGCATGAACGAAGAGCAAGCAAAGCTTGCGGCAACACTGTCGGCACAGCAGGCGCTTTTGCGCGTGTCGGATACGGACAGCCTGATGGTTAAGCCCGGCGAAGAGCCCGCGCCGCCGAGCGGCATGGAGCCCAGCTTTGATTATCAAACAATTTACGATAATTTATACAGCGAGATTCCGGCGGTAAAAAAGGCGGATGAAAAGGTGGCCTATCTCACGTTTGACGATGGGCCGTCTGCCAATACGCTGAAAGTGCTGGAAATATTGGATCAATATCAAATTAAAGCCACTTTTTTTGTAACGGGCCCTTCCAGCACGGCACACCCCGATTATTTAAAGGCCATTGCAGATGCGGGCCACGCCATTGGTGTGCACAGCTTCTCGCATAAATATACCGAGATTTACGCTTCGGTGGACGCATATTTAACAGATTTTGAAAAAATGCACACCTTTATTTATGAAACCACGGGCGTGTATCCCACTGTTTTTCGCTTTCCCGGTGGCAGCGTAAACGCATTTAACAGCTATTTGTATGAAGAGATTATCGCCGAGATGACACGTCGCGGCTTTCCATATTACGATTGGAATGTGTCTAGCGGGGATGTGGCGCTGAAGGTAACACGCGCCGAAATTGTGCAAAATGTGCTGAAAGGCAGTGCCAACCAGCGCAGAAGCCTGGTGTTAATGCATGATCGGCTAGACACAAGCAACACAGTTGCGGCGCTGCCGGAGATTATCGAGGGGCTTTTAGCGCAGGGATATACCTTTGCCCCCATCACAAATGATGTGCGCCCCGTTACTTTTAATTACCGCAAGGAGGATTTATCATGAGTGCAAAAGACAATTTCGCGCAGGCGTTTAAAGAGCTGCTGAATGGCTCGGACAATACGCCGCCTGCCGAGGCAGAATCCACAAACGCGGCTTCTGCTGCCCCAGTGTCTGCCTTTACAAAGCCCACGCCCCCCGCGCCCACGCCTGCGGCACCTGCCCCGGCTGCGCCATCGGGCACAGCAGGCTTTGGCGGTTTTTCTTCTGCCCCGGCTGCGTCATCCGCCACAGCGGGCTTTGGCGGTTTTTCTTCTGCGCCAGCGTCTACGCCGTCCGGTGAAAGTTTCTCCTCAAAGTTTGGCGGTGACGTGCCGCCCCCCAGCTATTCGGGCTCTGGCAGCTTTGCAGAATATGAAGCGCCAGCGGGCACAACCACAATTGCTTCGGGCACAGTGGTAGTGGGCGAGATTCACTCAAAAGGCGATTTAAACCTGTTTGGTGAAATTAAAGGCAATGTGGAAACCATCGGCAATGTACAAATTGGCGGGCGCATTATGGGTAATGTGTCTGGCAATGATATGATTATCACAAGCTCGGCCGTAAAAGGCAATGTGGCGGCACAAGGCTCTTTGCAGCTGGACGGCGGCAGCGTGGTAATGGGCGATTTAAAGGCGCGCGAAGCGCAGTTTGACGGGCAGGTAAAGGGCAATCTGACGGTAGAGGGCCTAGCGCACTTCTTTGCCGATACCGTGCTTTTGGGCAATGTGTCGGTGGGCTCGCTGATTATTGACGAGGGCGCGCGTTTGCGCGGCGAAATTTGCACCGGCAGCCGCGACCGCTTTGATATTGCCGACCCGTTCCAATAATGCACACAAAATAAAGCGCCGTGCACTGTATCCAGTGCACGGCGCTTTTTATGTATCTCTATTATTGTTTGCCCTCGGTTAGGCGGTCAATCAGCGAAACAAGATTGGCAATTTCGGGCTTTGATATCTGCGCGTCCGCGCCAAGCTCTTTGCCCTTAATGCGCATTTCCTCGTTGATCAGCGAGGAAAACAAAATCAGCGGGATATCGCGCAGCACGCTGTCGTCTTTAACCATTTTGGTTAAACGGTGCCCGTCCATTTGCGGCATCTCGATGTCAGACACAATCAGCGCCACATGCTCTTTAATCGGGTCGCCCGAGGATTTGGCCTCAACCAGATAATTCCACGCCTCTTGCCCGTTATCGGTGCGCACGGTGTTTACATAGCCCGAACGGTGCAGCGATTCGATAATCATTTTTGCCAAAAGCATCGAATCCTCGGCAATCAATATCGTTTTGTTAGAGCGTGTGCGCTCGCCAAGCGTGTCAAGGTCCGAATATTGAATGCCAGTTTCGGGGCTGATTTCTGCCACAATTTTTTCAAAATCCAAAATCGTGATTAAACGCCCTTCAAATTCGGCAATGCCGGTGGCTACGCCCTCGTCGCCGCCATAGATGATGCGGTCGGGCTTTTGCATATGCTTCCATGAAATACGGTCAATCCCTTCCACGGTGTGTACGTGGAACGCAAAATTAAGGTTATTAAAGCTGGTCACGATAAAAATATCGTAATCGGGGTTGGCAGAGGGCGCCATGCCCAGATACTTTGCCAAATCAATCACGGTGATTACTTCGTCGCGCGGCTTAAAAATACCCTCGACATCCTTGTGCGATTTTTGCATCACTTTCACAGGCTGGCGCATCATAATTTCGCGCACTTTTGCCACGTTGATGCCAAACACTTCGCCGCCGATGGTAAATTCCATAATTTCCAATTCATTCGTGCCGGATTCCAACAAAATTTCGGTTTGTTTTACCTCTTTGATAGAAATCGCCTCCGCTCGCTTTGTTTTCGTATTGCCAAATGCATGTATACACTTATAAAATACGACATTTTGCAAGAAATTACAAGCGAATTTCAAATTTATTTTGCGAAATCTTGCAAATAATTGCTTTTGCGCCACGTTTTTGCAAAATGCGTTTTGCATTTTGCCATTGCGCACGGCAAGATAGGATTTTACATGCGCTGTTAAATAAGGTATAATACCATTATGTTCACGCATGAATAGCGCATGAATAGCGCGGGAATCGCAATAAGCATATCCTGTATTAGGATCTATCACATACAGTAAATTGCAAACACAAAGGATGGTACTTTCATGAAAAAGCCGTCGGCACAAGCCGTGAAAAATTTTGCGATTGATACAGCCTATGACATCGCAGGCAGTATTTTGTTTGCCATAGGCATTTATACCTTTGCTAAATCTGCGGATTTTGCGCCGGGCGGCGTGTCGGGCCTTGCGCTGATTTTTAATCATTTGTTTGATGTGCCCATCGGCACGATGACCTTAGTGCTCAATATCCCGATTGTGCTGATTAGCTTTAAGCTTTTGGGCAAGCGGTTTTTTTTGAAATCGCTGAAAACGATGATCATTTCCACGTTTTTTTTGGACGTGGTTTTCCCGCGCCTGCCGCTGTATGTGGGCAATAGCTTTTTGGCCGCCATTTTCACGGGCGTGTTTGTTGGCGCGGGGCTTGCGCTCATTTATATGCGCGGCTCTTCCACGGGCGGCTCAGATTTTTTGATTATTTCTATCAAAAAGCTGGTGCCGCATTTATCCATTGGGCAAATTACGCTGTTTACCGATGCGGTGGTAATTATTTTGGGCGGGCTGGTGTTTAAAAACATCGACGCGATGCTATATGGCGCCATTTCTACGTTTGCGGCTTCGGCCATTATTGATAATATTATGTATGGCGCGGGCAGCGGCAAGCTGGCCATCATTATCACCACAGACGGCATGGCAACCGCCGCGCGCATCAGCGAGGAAACCGAGCGCGGCGCAACGCTTGTGCGCGCAATTGGCCCGTATTCCGGCACCGAGCGCCATCTTTTGCTTTGCGCTTGCTCAAAATCCGAGATTTTCAAGGTGCGCAATGCGGCGCATTCCGTGGACGCATCGGCGTTTGTGATGATTACCGAGGCAAGCGAAGTGTTTGGCGAGGGCTTTATGGTGCCCGAAGTAAAAGAAACCAAAAAATAACCGATAGCAATGCGGCGCGTTTTCCGAGTTTTCGGGAAACGCGTTTTTGTTTTTGCATCCAAAATGCCATGCATACGGCGCAAGGCGTTTGCATGCGCGCTTTTTTGCCAAAGCGCATTTTTGCCGCTAGGCGGCGGCGAAGCCGCATGGGCATTTAATCCATCAAAAAAGACCATATTTATTATTTTTTCTATTGCCAACCACTACATATAGTGCTATTATTAAAGACAAGATGCGGAAAACGCAATACAACGAAAGTGAGGCAAGGGGCATGATCAGCGACATCGGAAAAAACGCCATAAAGGTATTGGAAAAGCGGTATCTTGCAAAGGACGCCGCGGGAAATAATATAGAAACAGTAGAGGGCATGTTTCGGCGTGTAGCCACGCATATTGCCGCGGCAGACGCGCGATATGACGAGCACGCCGACGTTAGCGCGTGCGCCGACGAGTTTTTTGAGGCAATGACAGCGCTGCGCTTTTTGCCAAACTCGCCTACTTTGATGAATGCCGGCCGCCCGCTGGGGCAGCTTTCGGCTTGCTTTGTGCTGCCCATTGAGGACAGCATGGACGCCATTTTTGAAACGGTAAAAAATGCGGCGCTGATACATAAATCGGGCGGGGGCACAGGCTTTTCGTTTTCGCGCTTGCGCCAAAACGGCGCACCGGTAAATTCTACAGGCGGCGTTGCCAGTGGGCCTGTCAGCTTTATGCGCGTGTTTAACATGGCCACCGAGGCCGTTAAGCAGGGCGGCACGCGCCGCGGCGCAAACATGGGCATTTTGCGCGTGGATCATCCCGATATTTTGGATTTTATCAATTGCAAAAAGGTGAATACCGATATCACCAACTTTAATATCTCCGTGGGCATTACCGAGGAATTTATGCGCGCGGTAGAAGAAAACCGCGAGTACGATTTGATTGACCCCAAAACCAAAATGGCCGTGGGCAGGCAAAATGCGCGCGAATTGTTTGACCATATTGTGGATGCCGCATGGCATAATGGCGAGCCGGGCATTATCTTTTTGGATAGGCTTAACCGCGACAATGTCATCCCCTCGCAGGGCGAGATTGAATCCACCAACCCCTGTGGCGAGCAGCCGCTTTTGCCGTACGAAAGCTGCAATTTGGGCAGCATCAATTTGGTGCGCATGTTAAAAGAAACCGAAAACGGCTGGGCAGTGGATTATGATTTATTGGCCGCCACTGTTAAAACCGCCGTGCATTTTTTAGACAATGTGATAGATGCCAACAATTATCCGCTGGATAAAATTGCGCAGGTAACGCGTTCCTCGCGCAAAATTGGCATGGGCGTGATGGGCTTTGCGGACATGCTTTTGTATCTGGGCGTTGCGTATAACAGCGACGAGGGCGTGGCGCTGGCCGAAAAGCTGATGGCCTTTATCAACCAAACAGGGCGCGCGGCCAGCCACGCATTGGCCGAAAAACGCGGTGCATTCCCCCTATTTGCCGAGAGTGTTTATAAGGACGGCGCGCCCTTGCGCAACGCCACAGTAACCACAATTGCGCCAACAGGCACGCTTTCGATGATTGGCGGCTGTTCTTCGGGCGTGGAGCCTGTGTTTGCGTATGTATTTGTGCGCAATATTATGGACGGCACCGAAATGATTGAGGTAAACCCCGTTTTGCGCGACCGTCTTGTGGCCAGAGGCCTTTATAGCGACGAATTAATGCGCAAAATTGCCAAAGAAGGCACCATTGCGCATATCGAGGAAATCCCCGAGGATTTGCGCCGTGTGTTTGTGTGCGCGCACGATGTGTCGCCCATTTATCACACCAAAATGCAAGCGGCGTTTCAGCGCCATACCGATAATGCGGTGTCTAAAACCGTTAATTTCTCCACAGAAGCCACGCGCGACGATGTGGCCGAGGTGTACAGGCTGGCCTATCAGCTGGATTGCAAGGGCGTTACCATTTATCGCGATGGCAGCCGCGACAGCCAAGTGCTGAATATCGGCGCCGTAAAAAAGGAAGGCAGCGCTGCGACAGAGCCGATAAGCGCCGCCGCATTGTCAGACATCTATGCGCCCATTGCGCCGCGCGCGCGCCCCGAGGTAACACAGGGCTTTACCGAGCGCGTAAAAATTGGCTGCGGCAATTTATACATTACCGTAAATTACGACGAGCGCGGCATTTGCGAGGTGTTTACCAGCACAGGCAAAGCGGGCGGCTGCCCCAGCCAAAGCGAGGCCACGGCACGCCTTGTCAGCGTTGCGCTGCGCAGCGGCATCACCGTGGACGAAATCTATGACCAGCTGAAGGGCATTCGCTGCCCGTCTACCATTCGGCAAAGCGGCATGAGCTGCACTTCCTGCCCCGACGCGATTGCCAAAGTGGTGGCAAAGGTGGACAAGTTTATCCGCGAAAACGGCGCGGCATCGGGCGCGGTGCTAACGCCAGAGCCCAAAACCCAAAAGGCGCCTGCCGCACCACCCGCATTTGCCGCCCCGTTGCAGGCGGCTGCGGTGCCCGCTGTTTCTGGCGAGATACATGCGTGCCCCGAATGCGGCGCCGCAGTAGAGCATGAGGGCGGCTGTGTGATATGCCGCACATGCGGCTTTTCAAAGTGCGGATAATGCGCACATAGATGCGATCAATTACAAAAACGCAAAAAGCTGAATGGTATTTGGCTTTTTGCGTTTTTTGATGCGGCGGCCTTATCGTGTTGATGCGGCGGCCTTTATCATGTTGATGCGCAGCGATTCATCGTTTTTGTAAAATGCGGTTTTGTGTAGTATACTGATAAAAACAAACACTATATGTATAAAAAAGGAGATGCTTATGCAATATCAATTTCTTTGCTACCCCAAATGCAGCACCTGCCAAAAAGCACAAAAATGGCTAGACGACCACCATGTCGCCTATGTGCTACGCGATATCAAGCAGCAAAACCCCACACAAAGCGAGCTGGCCGAATGGCAAACGCAAAGCGGGCTGCCACTGAAACGCTTTTTTAATACAAGTGGGCTTGTGTATAAAGGGTTGGGGCTTGCCCAAAAGCTGCCCGCCATGTGCGAGGAAGACCAGCTTGCCTTGCTTTCCACCGACGGCATGCTGGTTAAACGCCCAATTTTGATTGGCAATGGCCACGTGCTGGTGGGCTTTCGGGAAATGGAATGGAGCGTGCTTTTATGAAAAAAGTGGTGTTTCATGTGGACGAGATGGAAAAATGGCCAATGGCGCTTTCCAACATACGCAATATGCTGCGCGGCTATCAAGAAAGCGCAACGGCCTGCCAGATAGAGCTGCTGGCCAATGGCGCAGCCGTGCGCGCTTATGCCGATAACGCGGGCGAAAATCAAAGCGCAATGCAGGCGCTGGCAGATGCAGGTGTTTTGTTTGCGGCTTGCAACAATGCGCTGCGCGCGGCTTTCATCGAGCCGCAAGCGCTGTTTGCCTTTGTTACGGTGGTGCCCGTTGGCGTAATAGAGCTGGCCGAGCGCCAGCTTGCAGGGTATGCATACATCAAGCCATAAAAGGGCAAGCACCCTCACGCTTTCGCTGCATATATGGTTTGCATCCATCATTACAGGTTTTATTGTATAAACCGTTTACCGCGCGCAACGTATAGTTTGCCGCATGTATCGTAATTTGGGGAAATTAGATGCTTGAAAGAAATTTTTTGCTATGGTAAAATAGTTGCTAAGCGCAATTTTAGACGTATTAAAAAGAGCAAGCCGCATTGCGCGCATGTGGCAAATGCGGCAGATGATTGGCCCTTAAAAAAGCGGGGGTTTCTACGGTGGCGGGCAAGAAGGCGCGGTGCCGCAGGATGCCTTTGCCAAAACGAAAACCGCCCGCACAAATTTTTGTTGGATACAAAGGAGGTACGGGGATGAACGCGATACCTCCCGTTATCGTGATACTTTACGTTATTACCGTTATGTCTATGCTGCTGAACGTGCGGCTTGGCGAGCTGCCGCTTAAACGGCGCATAGCCGCCATTTTTATTGCTGTAATCGGCATTGCGGCCACACCTGTACTGGTGCTTTCGCTTGGGGCAGAAGTGTACGGAAAATATTATTTGCTATTTGTGCAATTGCCGGTTTATCTGGGGTTTTATATCGTTTCGCGGTATAAGGGCATTAAGCTTTTGTTTGTGCTGCTTTCCATTGTTGTGCTGTCGGCGCCGCCCATCATGTGCGTTTCTACACTGCGCACCTTTTTTGCCATCCCGCTTGCGGCTGTGCTGCCGGCGTTTTTAATTTGCTATGTGTTGATGGCGCTTTTTGTATATAAGGTGTTGAAATCCGATTTCAATTATATGCTGGAGCACTGCGAAAGCAATCGCTTTTGGCTGTTTTGTTTAATTCCAGTTTTGCATTATATCTACGCTTATGCCACCACGCATTACAATTTTGTGCAGCCTTTTGAACAGCAGGGTTATTTTATCCAGCAAATCCCTGCCATCATCGTTTTTTCATCGTATTTTTTACTGGTGCGCGTGTTCCGCGTAACCAGAGAAAAACAGATTTTAGAGGACGAGCAAAGCATGATGCGCTTGCGCATGGAGGCCGCCCGCCATTATTTGAACGAACTAAAAAGCACGCAGCAGCAAACGGCGATTTATCGCCACGATATGCGCCATCATTTGTCGCTTTTAAGCAGCTATGCAGCCGACGGCGATTTGCAAAAAATACAAAAGTATCTTTCCGGCGTTGAAAACGATATCAACGCGGTGTTGCCCATGCGTTACTGTGAAAACGAAACGGTCAATTTGATTTTATCCGCCTTTATGGCAAAGGCAAAACGCGATGGCGTTATCCTATGTGCCGAGGTGCATCTTCCAAAGGTGCTTGCAATAAACGACAACGAGCTTTGCGCGCTTTTCAGCAACGCATTGGAAAACGCTGTTATGGCTGCGGCGCAGCTGCAAGACGAAAAGCTGCGGCGGGTGCATATTCGCTCTGTTGTAAATGGTGGCAAGCTGCTTATCGCCACCGAAAACGCGTATAGCGGCAAAATTATCATGGATGGGGAACTGCCAAAACCCGATAATACTGAAGCGGGG
>RRZU010296847.1_pt1 | contig 47046 bp, 41 predicted proteins | sample 2165561 | NCBI WGS metagenome assembly RRZU01 (sample SAMN10456909, study PRJNA506462) | wastewater metagenome | isolation source: wastewater sludge | place: USA: Moscow, Idaho | reverse complement strand
GTGATTCCTTCTCGTCCTTCTCATACTCTCGCTCCTTTTTTGCCGTCTATTACACGGCTTGGGTTGAGCAAGATTACCACTTAACGGACTGTCCGAATTTGCGAGGCCACTTCTAAGAAGCTGGCAATTGAACCAATGACCTATCTAGTCATACCACCAGCGTCAGTTACCTTGGCTGGTCGAGTGTTTAATTTGCGCATCATGATTTCAATCTTGCTTTTACTAACAAACCAGCACGTTAGCAGCGGCATACCTTTTTAACGCTTTCTCTTGTATCCTGGCGAGATATTTGGTTGTCTGTCATTGCGCATTCGCTTTTTTTTTTACAAAAGCTATACTATAGGAACAAGCTTTAAACTTACTTAAATCAGCATTGTCTGGGACAAAAACCGCATAAAGAAGAAGTGCGTGACATGTTTCACGGATAAACTCACAAAGATACAGCGGGAGTAAGTCCATTCGGTCAATATATGCAGTTTTGCTCATCTGTCACCGATTAGCTGCTTAACAAAACAATTAGAATTGAATTGGAATTGAACAATCATCTAACCTCCATTTGACAGAGAACCTGTCGAATTTTAGTAAAAAGGAATCAACATGTTTCGCTCATTTTTTATGCTAATAGTCTTTGCAAGTATGCTCCTTGGCTGTACCACTTCCAAGGAAGTGTATCTTGCTGATGGAGCCAAAGGGCATAATATCAACTGTAGTGGCTCTCGCAGAAATTATAGCCATTGCCTGGAGAAAGCCGGGGATATCTGTGGCACACGGGGATATCACGTGCTGAACCAGCAAGGTGATATTGTTCCTTTGTCACAGGCAGTCCGTGAATTTAGGGCAACTGCGCAATCAACTTCAATCGGATTTCTGACACAATCGAGCTCAACGACCAATCGCAATCTATTTATCAAATGTAAGTAAAAGGAGAGAACAGTCGGAAATAATAGGAGGCATAATCACAATATATGTCGCCAGACGAATGCTTTTTTAAGAAAAGCCATCGTCACACTCAGCCCGTCAGCAGCGCTGCGCATCTTGTGTGCGAATGTAAATGACAATGAATTCACCGCCACAATCCAATCATTACTCAATCAAACTCACCATTTCACATTGTCTCCTCTATCTTCAGTCTATTTGTGCTGTCCGATAAATCAATGACATACATTATGCGCACAATTAATAATTCCTCGAAAAACCTAACTGCCTTTATTAATAAATACGCCGCGATATCACAATCCATTACAGTGTTTTTACGCTACGCCAAATTAAGTTAGAATATAGGCTTTTTAGAATCTATCTTTAAGGGGAGTGCCTGAATGTCAATGGCTGACCGTGACGGTGTGATCTGGTACGACGGGAAGATGGTTCCCTGGCGGGATGCCAATATACATGTATTAACCCATACGCTGCATTATGGGTTAGGTGTTTTTGAGGGATTGCGCGCCTATGAAACCGCACAAGGATCAGCAATATTCCGCCTGCAGGAGCACACTGACCGCCTGTTTAACTCGGCGCATATTTTCATGATGAAAATACCTTTCGGCAAGGATGTAATCATGCAAGCGCAATGTGACGTGGTAAAACAAAACAAATTAACTTCCGGTTATATCCGCCCGATCATTTTTTATGGCGCTGAAGCAATGGGTCTTTCCGCCAAAACATTGTCCGTGCATGTCGCTATTGCCGCTTGGCCCTGGGGTACGTATTTGGGTCCTGAAAGCCTGGAGAATGGTATTCGCGTCAAGACATCGTCGTTCACCCGGCATCATGTCAACATTAATATGTGCCGAGCCAAATCGGTTACAACTTACGCCAATTCAATTCTGGCCAATCAGGAAGTTGGATTGAATGGATACGATGAAGCGTTATTGCTCGATGTTGAAGGGTATGTTGCTGAAGGTTCGGGAGAGAACATTTTTATTGTCAAACAAGGCAAAATTTTCACGCCTGACCTCACTTCCTGCCTGGAAGGCATTACGCGCGCATCCATCATTGAATTGGCCACAGAAATAGGCATTCCCGTGATCGAAAAGCGCATTACACGCGATGAAGTTTATTGCGCGGATGAGGCATTCTTCACCGGCACTGCTGCTGAAGTCACACCGATTCGCGAGCTGGATAACCGCATTATCGGAGCAGGCAAACGTGGACCGATCACCACGCAACTACAAACGCTATTTTTTGATTGTGTCAAAGGTAAAGCTCAAAATCACGCCAACTGGCTTACCTTGATTTAATAATGCACCATTGGAGTTAACTTGTATGAATCAACAAACCCAAACCAATAATAAAGCTCGAGAAATCGAAGTAACTGCCGACGACTTGCCACTCCATTGTCCGATGCCATCGATGTTGTTGTGGAATTCTCATCCGCGGGTTTTCCTGCCGATTGAAGCTACCGGCGAGGCGCTTTGCCCCTACTGCGGCACTCACTACACGCTCAAAGGCGGCGCTGCGCCGGGCCATCACTAAAACCCATTGACTGATGAGGAAACCTGCGTTCTGATGATAAATTGTAACGAGACCAATAGCAATTTGCCACGTTGTATTAACCACTCTTTTTTCGGATTTATTAAATAATGCAAACCATTCCTCATGAAATTTTCAAAGCTTATGATATCCGCGGCATTGTCGATAAAACCATCACCGTAAAAAATGTCGAAAAAATCGGCCATGCCATAGGTTCTGAAGCACGCGCCAGGAATCTAACGGCAATTGCAATCGGGCGCGATGGCAGATTATCAGGCGTCGAACTATCTCAGGCGCTCGCACGAGGCATCCGCAATAGTGGAATTGATGTAGTGGATGTCGGCATGGTCGCGACACCGATGCTTTATTTTGCCGCGCATCAATTGTGCCAGTATTCCGGCGTAATGGTGACCGGCAGCCATAACCCGCCTGAATATAACGGCTTCAAGATCGTACTCGGCGGTCAGACGCTGGCAGCGGAAACCATCCAGGCCTTGCGAATACGCATCGAAAATAATGACCTGGCCCACGGGACTGGCAATTATTCCGAACAGAATATTGTCAACGCTTATCTCGAACACATCACTCAGGATATCAAGCTCGATCGTCCGCTCAAGATCGTTGTTGATTGCGGCAATGGCGTGGCTGGCGCATTTGCACCTGCGCTTTATCGTGGCTTGGGCTGCCAGGTCACCGAATTGTTCTGTGACGTAGATGGCTCTTTTCCTAATCATCACCCCGATCCGTCTGTGCCCGAGAATCTCAATGACGTGATTCATGCGTTGAAAACTACCGATGCCGAAATCGGATTGGCTTTTGACGGCGATGGCGACCGGCTGGGCATCGTGACTAAGAACGGCAACATCATTAACGCCGACCGTCAGCTCATGCTGTTCGCCGCCGACGTACTATCGAGAAATCCAGGTGGAAAAATCATTTTTGACGTGAAATGCACCCGTAACCTGGCTCCCTGGATCAGCAAGCACGGTGGCACCCCTGTCATGTGGAAAACCGGACACTCGTTTATCAAAGCCAAGCTCATTGAAGAAAAAGCCCTGCTAGCCGGAGAGATGAGCGGACATTTGTTTTTCAAGGAACGATGGTATGGTTTTGACGACGGGTTATATGCTGGCGCACGATTGCTGGAATTGATGAGCCACGAAGCGGATATCAACGCCACGCTGAATAATCTTCCCGACAGCCTTAACACACCGGAAATACAAGTACGCACCGCTGAGGGTGAAAATCATGCTTTGATAGCACAGTTGCAACAGCAAGCAGTTTTCAGCAATCCGCAGCAAGTGATTACTATTGATGGGCTACGCGTCGAATACAGCGATGGATTTGGCTTGGCACGCGCTTCTAATACCACGCCCGTGATCGTCTTGCGCTTTGAAGCAGACAATGAAACCGCGCTAAAGCGTATCCAGGAAGATTTTCGTCACAACATTCTACAAGCAAAGCCGGATGCTCAGCTCCCCTTCTAGCTTGCAATAACACCCAGTCAAACCATGCACATTGCCATTGCTCAGATTAATTGCACGATAGGGGATATCACTGGCAATGCAGCCAAGATACTGGCTGCGGTGAAACAAGCCCAGCAAGCGGGTGCGGCGTTGGTCATAACGCCCGAATTGGCATTGTCAGGATATCCTCCAGCGGATTTGCTGTTGCGCGAAACATTTTGCCAATCGTGTCAGGACGCCCTGACAGAACTGGCGCAATCAATCGGTGACATCACCTTGATCGTGGGCCACCCCTGTTTTGAAGAAGATAACCTTTATAATTCCGCCTCGGTCATTCGCAACGGTGAAATTCAGCATACCTATCACAAAAGAATTCTGAATAAATCACCTTTTTTCAACGAAACCTATTACTTTGATGCCGGCACCAAGCCATACCTATTCGAATTGGAAGGCATCAAATTCGGCATTGATATTTGTGCTGATTTCTGGCTCGGTCATTTGCCCGCAGACGTGGATAGCTCCAATCTCGACATCTTATTAGTACTCAATGCATCAGCTTATCATGTCAACAAGCAAGTGTCCCGCTATCAAACCACGCACCAATTCATCAAACATACCGGCATTCCCGTTATCCACACCAATCTGATCGGCGGACAAGATGAACTGGTTTTTGATGGCGCATCGTTTGTCATGAATGGACAAGGTGAACTTACGCATCAGCTGGAGGAGTTTACTGAAACCATTGAACTCATCGAAATTGAGCACAAGCAGCCGGTAAAAGGCAAATTAATGCCGACACAATCTCCTGCTGCCAGCATCTATAAAGCCTTATGCTTAGGCGTTCGGGATTATGTTCAAAAAAACGCTTTCCCGGGTGTGTTACTGGGGCTTTCCGGAGGCGTAGACTCGGCGCTCGCGCTCGCGATTGCAGTCGATGCATTAGGCGCAGACCAGATCAAAACCGTCATGATGCCATCGCAATATACCGCCGACATGAGCCTGGAAGATGCCAATGAAATGGCCGAATTATTAGGGGTTAAACATATTGAATGCAGCATAGAACCGCTGTTTGATTTATATCTGAAAAAAATCGCCAAGGATTTTCAGATTTCATTGGACCCTGCTGATTTTAATACCATGCCAGAAAATATTCAGGCGCGCATCCGCGGCACACTATTAATGGCACTATCAAATTATACCGGCGCAATGGTTCTGACTACGGGCAACAAATCGGAAATGGCGGTTGGTTATTGCACCCTGTATGGTGACATGGCTGGCGGCTTTGCGGTATTAAAAGATGTCAGTAAAACTCTGGTTTATCAGTTATGTGAATATCGGAATCAAATCCAACCTGTTATCCCTGAACGCATTATCCGCCGCGCGCCATCGGCTGAATTACGCCTGAATCAGACTGATCAGGACAACTTACCAGCGTATGAAATCCTGGATGGAATCATCGAAGCCTACGTCGAGAAGAATCTTACACCGGCTGAAATCATCGCATTGCATTACGACCCAGCCGATGTTGCCAAAGTCATCCAACTCATTCATAGGAACGAATACAAACGCCGCCAGTCTCCTCCAGGCATTCGCATCACACACTGCGATTTTGGTACCACATGGCGTTATCCCATCGCCTCGCATTACACGACCTGGGCAACAACCACTGCAGAATAAGCATTCACGGAACTCAAAAAACAAATAGATATCCTATTATCATGAAATTAGCTTGTTTGATAATTGTGCTATCGACATGGTTCTCGACCATTAGTTTTGCGCATGAATTGCCTGAGTTAGGGGATGTGTCGCAAGCCAGTATCACGCCACATCAGGAGCGGCAGTTAGGCATGAGAATCATGCGCCAGGTCCGCGCCGATCCGAGTTATATGGATGATCCAGAAATCGCCAGCTATCTTAGCAACCTGGGTCATAAATTAATCGCCAACTCAAGTGAAGCCAGTGCAAATCAATTATTTGAGTTTTTCGCGATCGATAATCCCGCCATTAATGCATTTGCATTGCCCGGTGGTTTCATGGGATTCAACAGCGGTCTGATTATCGCTGCACAAAGCGAATCCGAATTAGCGGCCGTGATGTCGCATGAAATTGCGCATGTCACACAGAAACACCTGGCGCGCATGATCGCTGCGCAGAAATACGACCTGGTCAAGCAATTGGCAGCGCTGGCCGTCGCCATCGTCGCCTCGCGTGCTGATGCACAGGCAAGTCAGGCGGTATTGGTTGCCTCACAAGCCAGCATGATCCAATCAAAATTGGATTTCACCCGTAATCATGAAAAAGAAGCGGACCGGATTGGTTTAAGCATTTTATTAGACGCGGGATTTGACCCACAAGGCATGGCGGCTTTCTTTGAGCGTTTGCAGCGAGCCGGACGTTTTCATGAAAATGGTGCGCCTTCTTACCTGCGCACGCACCCGATCACCTACGAACGCATCGCGGATATTCAGAATCGCACGCGCGAACTGCCTTACCGGCAAGTTCCAGATAGTATCGATTTTTTACTGGTGCGCGCGAAGTTACGTGCGTTACAAGGAAATGCGCGTGATACCGTGCGACAATTCAAAACGCGCTTAGCTGAGAAACGCTATAACAATGAAGCGGTTGAACGCTATGGCTATATTCATGCATTATTGCGTGCCAAAAAATACAAACAAGCCAACGCGGAACTGGCTCTCTTGTATCAAGTTTTGCATAATGATTCATCCATACCCGTGTTGACTAATCACCAACTGGGAAAAACCGTGCGCATTGAATCCAAAAGCATTATCGCTGGCGCAATGATTGAAACACTCTCAGCCCGAGTTAAACTGACCCATGGAGATACAACCGACGCTTACAACGCTTATAAAACAGCGTTAAAAATTTATCCACAATATCGCGCACTGATCCATGGCTATGCACAAGCATTAATAGAGAACAAGCAAATTGATACCGCACTTGAATTTATTACCCAGAAATTACAACTGGTGCAAAGTGATCCGCAATTGTTTAGCCTGCAAGCCCAATGTTACGAGCTATTAGGTGATAAAATGCTCAAGCATCGCGCGCTCGCCGAGTCTTATTTGTTAAAAGGGCACTATGCAGGCGCTGTTGATCAACTAAAGACCGCGCTACAAAATAGTAATGGCAATTTTTACCAACTCTCCAGTGTAGAAGCGCGTTTGAAGCACGTAGAAACGCTCAGGGAAGAAGCAGATAAAGCGGAAAAATAAAAACGCTCGAAAAATCTTAACCCTATATTTGCCGCACATTGTCGAGCATATTCTTTCTACTGATCGTACGGCCCAATTGGATTCATTAAACCTCTCAAATGGCAACTACTAGCACAAGAAAAATCATCATTGTTTTGATACTGGTTACAATAACCGCCGCCTATTGGTATAGCGGCGATACAGAAGAGTCTTTAGCGAACAAATATAAGACCCGGGCTGTTGAACGCGGCGATATCATGCAAACCATCTCCGCCAATGGCACGCTTACTCCCGTTGTGCTGGTCAATGTAGGCACACAGGTTTCCGGTACGGTGGCTAAGTTACATGCGGACTTTAATGATCAGGTAGAAACTGGGCAGATACTGGCTGAACTTGATCCCGCCATATTACGCGCACAATTGCAGCAATCCAAAGCAAATCTTCTCAATGCGCAAGTCGCGTTAAGAATTACCGAGAACAAATTAAAACGCCAACAAATACTGAAAGAAAAGGAATTTGTTTCAACAGAAGCATTAGAAATCATTGCACAGGAAACCGAAGCTGCACGCGCGCAGCTGGCTATCAACCAAGCCCAAGTTGAACGCGACCAAGCCAATCTCAACTACAGCGTAATTCGTTCACCGATTTCCGGCGTCGTCATCGCACGCGATGTCGACATTGGCCAAACTGTAGCCGCCAACTTTCAGACACCGATTTTATTTCAGATCGCTAAAGACCTGAGGCAAATGCAAATTAACATCAGTGTTGCCGAAGCCGACATCGGACAGTTGCATATCGGCCAACTGATAAATTTCACTGTGGATGCCTTTCAGCAACGCAAATTTTCTGGCACGGTCAAACAAGTTCGGCTCAATCCGACCATCCAGGAAAACGTCGTTACCTATAACGTCGTGGCCATGGTTGATAATGATGATGGCGCATTATTGCCCGGGATGACCGCCAATATCCATTTTGTCGTGATGCATAAAAATGACGTGCTGCGTGTCCCCAATGCCGCTTTAAGATTCCAACCCAAGGACATGGAGTCAAGCGAAGGTGGTAAAACGGCTAAACCCTCGCAACAACCGACGGTATATCTACTCATGGGAAACCGCCCTGCTCCGGTTACCGTCGCCACTGGAATTTCCGATGGTAATTTCACTGAAATCAGCAGCGACGCAATTAAAGCCGGTGACAAAGTAATCCTCAATGAAGTCATCGATAAAAAAGAATCTGAGAGCAAGTTCAAATTAAGAGTCTTTTGATGTCTTCGATTCAGCCCACACACTCCGCTCAACCTCTTATTCAATTAGAACATCTTTGCAAGAGCTACAGTTTGCAGGATGTGCATGGTCAAATCATCACATCTCAGGTTTTATACCATATCAATTTGACCATTCATCAAGGTGAATTTGTTGCCATCATGGGACATTCGGGATCGGGCAAATCCACCTTAATGAATATACTCGGCTGTTTGGATACCCCGACCAGCGGGTCGTACTGGTTGTCCGGCAAGAACGTGGCGGCACTTTCCAGTAATGAATTGGCACAAATCCGTAATCGAAACATCGGGTTTGTATTTCAGGGATTCAATTTGCTCAAGCGCATGACAGCGCTCGATAATGTGGCCACACCGTTGCTCTACGCTGGCATCAGCCGCTCCAAGAGTCGCAAGCAAGCTTTGGAATTCCTGCGTCATACCGGCCTGGAAGATTTTGCCATGCATCAACCCAACCAGCTTTCCGGGGGACAGCAACAGCGGGTCGCAATCAGCCGTGCATTAATCAATCATCCCTCGCTGATTTTGGCGGACGAGCCAACCGGCAACCTGGATACACAAACCAGCAATGATATTATGCAGCTATTTGAGAAACTTAACCAAGACCAGGGGATCACCATCGTGCTGGTCACGCACGAAGATGATATTGCGGCCTACGCGAAACGTTTAATCCATTTAAAGGATGGACACGTCACTATAGATAAAAACAATACCGAAGTGACGGCCTTGCATGAGACTTTTTGATATATGAATCTAGCGGCAATTTTTGGTGAAGCATTGCGCGCCTTACGTCAGAACCGTCTGCGTACAGGATTGACCATGTTGGGCATGATCATTGGCGTTGCCGCCGTCGTGCTAATGCTGTCGATTGGCCAGGGTGCGCGCACCAAAATCAATGAAACCATCGCCGCGATGGGCAGCAATTTGTTGCTTGTAGTGCCTGGCGCCATGTCTTCCGGCGGTTTTAGTTTTGGCAGCGGTAGTGTCAGAACTTTGACCATCAATGATGCCAATGCCATTGCGGAACTCACATCAATCCGGGCAACCGCGCCAGTGACGAGTGGAACGGTGCAACTCAACTACGCCGCCAAGAATTGGAGCACCCTCATTACCGGCACCACACCGGAGTATTTTGATGTCGGTAATTGGACCATGGAATCCGGGGCAGCCTTTACCGAATCCGAGGTACGATCAGCTGCGCGGGTTGTAGTATTGGGATCGATCACGGCGCAAAATCTCTTCGGCGATGAAGAACCCGTGGGCAAAACCCTACGCATCACCAACCGCCCATTTCTGGTTGTCGGGGTGTTAATGGCCAAAGGTCAAAGTCTCACTGGCCGGGATCAGGACGATAATGTTTTCGTGCCGATTTCCACCAGTGAACGACAAATCACCGGCAATCAGTTTCCCGGTTCTATCCGCTATATGTTGGTACAAGGCGCATCGGCGGACGAAATGGACATCGCCGAAATTGAAATTACGCAATTATTGCGTCAGCGCCACCGCATCCCAAATGGCAAGGATAATGACTTCACCGTCCGCAATCTAACCGCCATCGCCGACGTTGCAACCGATGCCGCCAAGGTGATGTCCATTGTACTCGGTGCAATCGCTTCGGTTTCTTTATTGGTCGGCGGAATCGGCATTATGAACATCATGCTGGTATCCGTGACGGAGCGTACCCGTGAAATCGGCATTCGCATGGCGATTGGCGCCAATCAACGCGCAATTCTTATGCAATTTTTATTGGAAGCGATGATGATTTGCATCATGGGTGGACTAATTGGCCTGCTGATAGGTATCGGCGGCGCCTGGCTGGTCAGCCAGGTGGCTGATATGTTGATTGTGATTACTCTGGGAATGATCGGCCTGGCGTTTTTATTCTCTTCCGCAGTTGGCATTTTTTTTGGCTTTTACCCCGCTCAAAAAGCGGCTTCGCTTAAGCCTGTCGATGCGCTTCGATACGAATAAATTACTGACATAACGATTCCCATCGGCGCGACAAGAATTTTCATGCTCATGATTACATTGACTTTAATTTAATATACCTTCATTTAACTTGATTTATTAACCGTTTTACAAAGGGTAAACGCTTGCAATGTGCTATAGTCATGGTGTGACAAATTCACAAGTGTAGTAATTATCAATTTATTAAAGAGAACGTTAATTAAATGAAACTTTTAAAAATTCTTGTAGCAACATTTTTTGCATTGACATTAGTAGCTTGCGGCAAACCTACGGCTCCAGAAAGCGCTAAAGAAGAAGGTTACGGAACGACGCATGAAGGCAAACCGGCTGAAGGCCGCAATGAGCTTCCTGCTGATTAAGTAGTCACGCTAAAAAGCATTATTGGCATTGCTTATTGTTCAATGTCATATAACTGACTTAAGAAGACCTGTAGGATCAATTTATTGTTCCTACAGACTTTACAATAAAAACATCAATAAACAATTCTCGCCATTTCCCGCCCTCTTTGCTCATTCACTGTAGCCAGCACCAGCAAACCGACGATAAAAAATCCCAAGGTACTCAGCAGCGCAATGCGCTGATCTCCCGCAAATAGATAGACCATTCCGCCATACGTCAGCGGACCGATGATCGCTGATAGTTTCGTGGCCAAACCCCACAATCCAAAAAATTCCCCTTGCCGTCCTGCCGGTGTGAATTGCCCCACCAAAGCCCGTCCTGCTGATTGCGCGCCGCCGAGCGCGGTTCCGATCAAATTGGCTGCGACCCAGAATAACCATTCATCGGTAGCCCAATAGGCACAGACAATCGCCACAATCCAGATCAGCAATGTGATGGCAATGCAACGGCTTGAACCAATGCGGTCTTGCAGGTGACCAAAAAGGAAAGCGCCGATGGCAGCCGTGACATTGACCACCATGATCAGGATAATCGTATCTTGCGTCTTGAACCCCATCACTTCCTGTGCATACACCGCCGCCAACACAATAACGATGTAAATGCCGGCATAATAGACCGTCAATGACAGCAAGAAACGGAACAAATCGATATGTAAACGGGCTTGGCGCAGCGTATCGCCTAGGCGACTGAATCCTGCGCGGATCAGATGTTTGTGATCAAAAGACTCGGATACATCCACCCGCTCGCGCAGCCAAAGCAAGGTGGGCAATGCCGCAACGCCAAATAATGCTGCGACGATTAAATTGGTGACCGGAACATATTGCACAGCTTCCAGCCCTTGTTGTTCGGCATACGTCACATAGATCAAACACAGCGCCAGCGTCAGCAAGCCGCCGAAATAACCCAGCGCCCAGCCATAGCCGGAGAGCCGTCCCATGGTTTCCGGCGTACTGATTTCCGGTAAAAATGCCGCAATCAGATTCTCCCCGCTGGCAAACATGAAAGTCGCCAGAATCACCAGTATCACGGCCAAGGCGATATCACCAGGACCCACAAAATACAGCAGCGCAGTAAACAACACACAACCGACCGTCGTTACCGTCAGGAAGCGTTTTTTTGCGCCGGAACAATCCGCAATCGCCCCTACGACCGGCGCGCTCAGCAATACCAGCACATTGGCAGCCGCTATGGTCATTGACCACAGCAGTGTCGCGTTTCCACTGCCGTGCCCAGCAGCGATGACACCGACAAAGTAGGCATTGAAAATAGCCGTCAGAATAACCGTGGTATAGCCGGAATTGGCAAAATCGTACATGCACCACGCAAAGCGCTCACGCCGCGTGGCTGGATCAGTATGATTGGAAGCTAATGCCATAGTCGAAGGAGATAAGTGGAAAATGCGGCTTGTTTATTGTCCTGTCATACTTTCCGGCACCACCCAGGTATCGAACTGTTCCGCCGTCACATAGCCGGTAGCGATCGCCGCTGCCTTCAGGGTTGTACCTTCACGATGTGCTTTTTTAGCAATCTCAGCAGCCTTGTCGTAACCGATATGCGGATTCAGCGCTGTCACCAGCATCAACGAGTTGTGCATCAAGGTATCAATGCGTTCCCGATTGGCTTCGATACCCACCGCACAATGGTCGTTGAAACTGATCATGGCATCCGCCAGTAACCGCACACTTTGCAGAAAATTGTGAATGATCAGCGGTTTCATCACATTCAGTTCGAAATTACCCAGCGCGCCGCCCATGTTGACTGCGACATCATTCCCCATTACCTGGCAACACACCATCGTCATCGCTTCCGATTGCGTCGGATTGACTTTTCCCGGCATGATGGAACTACCGGGTTCATTTTCAGGAATGCGCAATTCGCCAATGCCACAGCGTGGTCCGGACGCCAGCCAGCGAATGTCATTGGCGATTTTCATCATGGAAGCGGCGAGCGTCTTCAACGCGCCATGCGCATGCACCAACGCATCGTTGCTCGCCAAAGCCTCGAATTTGTTCGGTGCGGTGACAAACGGCAAGCCGGTCAATCGCGACAATTCCGTTGCCACGCGCACCGCAAACTCCGGATGCGCATTCAAGCCGGTGCCGACCGCCGTGCCGCCCAATGCCAGCTCGCACACATGCGGCATAGCCGCTTGAACATGGCGCAGGCCATGATCCAGTTGCGCCACGTAACCGGAAAATTCCTGCCCCAGCGTCAACGGCGTGGCATCTTGCAAATGAGTGCGGCCGATTTTGACAATGCCGCCGAATGCTTCGGACTTGACCGCCAATGTGTCGCGCAATTGCTGAATGGCGGGAATCAGCCGCTGCTGCATTTCCTGCACCGCGGCGACGTGCATCGCGGTCGGAAACACATCGTTCGACGATTGGCCTTTATTGACATCATCATTCGGATGCACGATCCGTTTGTCGCCGCGCCCGCCGCCGAGAATTTCCGAAGCACGGTTCGCCAGCACCTCATTGACGTTCATGTTGGTCTGCGTGCCGGAACCTGTTTGCCACACCACCAACGGAAACTGATCGTTGAAATGACCAGCAGTGACTTCATCGGCAGCCTCAATGATCGCCGCCGCATTGGCCGCGCTGAGCAACCCTAGGTCGTGGTTGACCTTGGCGGCGGCGCGCTTGACCCTGGCCAGCGCATGAATCAGCGCAACCGGCATGCTCTCGCCGGAAATCTTGAAATTCTGCAACGAGCGCTGCGTTTGCGCGCCCCATAAAGCTTCTGCGGACACTTCGACCACGCCCATGGTGTCGCGTTCTTCACGGATTTGCATGCGTTGTTACCTCATCAAATTGGATAAATTTGGGTAGTAGCTTATTAAGATTTCGGTTTGACACTTCACTCATTGCATATATAGAACAACGTGAAAGTAAGGGTAACCGGAGTGCGAAGAGAACCAGCAAGCACAGTTTTTTGGTCGTACCGCTTAACTGTGGAGTTATGCGCTTTACTTTATAGAGTAGCGTATACCGTCTTTTCATTGTGCTGACTAAGTCCATCAGACCAAATTAATTTGATTGTGTGCTTGCTCCTCGTGCCCATATGAACTGCGGCAATAAGCTCAACCGACTGATGTGTATCCAAAGCTTCAAGAGGGAATTTTTCAGCTAATTCAGATTCGACAATGCAGTCGCTACCTCCCGGAAATTCAATTGATACATTTCGGGCTGTGCTTTTCCCCTTATTCCATATCTTTAGTCTATGCGCATTGCTACCGAGTTTTATGAAACTCGCGCCAAGGTCAGCTTTTTTGTCGGAGATCGACTCTGCTTCCTCTTTCTCAAGCAGACGTTGATTTAATTTCTCTTGGCTTTCGATAAGTGATTTCTGCTTTTCATTGAATTGAACTGTTTTCCAAGCAGCATATGCAGAAATTATAAGTGCTAAACTGGCGACAATGTCACTGGCAGAAATTGAGAACGGCATCATTTGACCTTGATGAATTTGCTGCTTTTGAAAGCAGATACAAGTTGCTTTTTAAGCTCATTGGCAAGGTTTTTAGTAACTTCATTTTTGATTTCATTCATGTGTTCATCGATATTCTCGCTGTTTTCTCGAACCAACGCATCGCGAGTAATCTCTCTGCCGCACGATGCACACTTTTGCAGTTCAGAATCGATGTTGTTTGATAATGCAGGAGAAAACTGAGTACCTCCGCAAGTAGGACACATAAGAGCTACTGAACGATTGTATTTTTCTGCATCCATAGAAACTCCTTTAGTTATGGGATACATAACGTCGATGAGGGGCGGGTTAGGACATCCACGATCCAAAATGGCTACCGCGATTTATATTTATGGGAGGCGATTCTTCAGTAATTATATTTATCTTGCACTCGGGACAATAAAGAACACTGCTTTTTGGTTGCAGTGTAGTTTTCTTTTTCTTGTCCACGCAGGTTGTACAAAGATAGTGCATCGGCTCACCATTCTCTTTTCTCGATCTCAGAGCGTAAGCGAGGGTGCCAGTAGCGAATGCATGAAGTTTGTATCGCTTCATCTGACTCTCCCAATCTTCAACCTCTCGCAGCTTCACTTTAAGCTCCGCCATTTCCTTTGTGAGTGCAGATTGTTTTTCCAAACTGGCTAGCGTAACAACGGTGGCATCCATGAGCTTGGCGTTAACCTCGCTGACTGCGGAAACAAGCTCGTTGTAACTGGATAGGCCTTGCGCGGCTTTCGCAATATCAAGAGCAGTTTTTGCGCTGGTTACTGCGGCGGAAATCTCAGCAAACATGATGTAACTCCCTTCATAATATACAACAAAAAATATCGCATAAACTGACTCAACATCGTTAAAAATTTTTCAGCAACCATCAATCCCAACTCAGCGCACCCCCCGTTTGATACTCGGTCACCCTTGTTTCAAAGAAATTCTTTTCTTTTTTCAGATCCATCATTTCCGACATCCACGGGAATGGGTTATTGGCATTCGGATACAGCGTATCAAGACCGATTTGCTGGCAGCGGCGATTGGCGATGTAGCGCAAATACTCCTTGAACATCGGCGCGTTCATGCCCAATACGCCACGCGGCATGGTGTCTTCCGCATAACGATATTCCAGAGCCACGGCCTTTTGCATCAATGCGCTAATCTCCTCACGGAATGCCTTGGTCCACAGATGCGGATTCTCCATTTTGATCTGGTTGATCACGTCGATGCCAAAATTGCAGTGCATTGATTCATCGCGCAGAATATATTGATATTGCTCGGCTGAACCGGTCATTTTATTTTGCCGACCGAGCGCCAGAATCTGCGTGAAACCCACATAAAAGAACAGACCTTCCATGATGCAGGCAAACACGATCAGGCTTCTGAGCAACTGTTGATCGGTCTCCAATGTGCCGGTCTTGAAGTGCGGATTAGTCAGCGTGTCAATAAATGGAATCAGAAATTCGTCTTTGTCGCGAATCGAGGATACTTCGTGATAAGCGTTAAAGATTTCCCCTTCGTCCAAACCCAGTGATTCAACGATATATTGATACGCATGGGTATGAATGGCCTCTTCAAATGCTTGGCGCAGCAAATACTGGCGGCATTCCGGATTGGTGATGTGGCGGTATGTGCCCAGCACGATATTGTTCGCCGCCAATGAATCCGCCGTGACAAAGAATCCCAGGTTACGCTTGACCAGGCGGCGCTCATCTTCGGTGAGGCCGTTAGGATCTCTCCACAATGCGATATCGCGGCTCATGCTGATTTCCTGCGGCATCCAATGATTCGCACAGGCGCCGAGGTATTTATCCCAGGCCCATTTGTATTTGAACGGCACCAGTTGATTCACATCCGCATTGCAATTAATGATTTGCTTATCTTCAACCGAAATGCGGCGGTTGGCGCTGCCGGCAATGGCTGGCTCATCCGCGGCGGCATCACTAGCTGCTGCTTCGACAACGTGGGATTCCTTAAACAGTCCTTGTAGCGGCCCATCCAAACCCGGGATTGATCGCGTTTCAGCTTTGGGTGTTTCGTCTTCAAATGTCAGCATAATTGGCTCCTTTTTCCTGATCTTTTTGGATTATTGACATCCTTCGCAGCTTTCTTCCTCGATCGCGCAATATTTGCTTTCCACCGTGGATACTTCCACCGCCGCCTTAGCAACTCCGCCATCGGCGGGGACGGCATTCAATGACCCTGCACGTACGGTCGATTTTTCCGCCGCAGTGGCGCCCATCGAGCGCAGATAATACGTGGTTTTTAGACCGCGCAGCCACGCCAGCTTATAGGTTTCATCCAATTTCTTGCCGGATACGCCCCCCATATAAATGTTCAGCGATTGTGACTGATCGATCCATTTCTGCCGCCGCGCCCCCGCTTCAATCAGCCACAGCGGGTCCATCTCAAATGCAGTCGCGTACAAGGTGCGGATATTTTCCGGAATGCGGTCGATCTTGCTGATCGCGCCATCGAAATATTTCAAGTCTGAGATCATGACTTCATCCCATAAGTTGAGCTTCTTCAGATCATTCACCAGTGATCGATTGGTAATCGTGAATTCCCCGGACAAATTCGATTTAACGTACAGATTCTGATAAGTCGGCTCTATGCTCGCAGAAACGCCGACAATATTGGATATCGTCGCGGTCGGTGCGATCGCCAGGCAGTTTGAATTGCGCATGCCATGCAACTTGATGCGCTGCCGCAATGCATCCCAATCCAGCGTCGTTGAGAGATCCGCCTCGACATAGCCGCCGCGCTCCTGTTGCAACACCGTCAGCGTATCGTGAGGCAGAATGCCGCGATCCCACAGGCTGCCTTGATAACTGCTATAGCAGCCGCGTTCTTGCGCCAATTCAGTCGAGGCCCAGTAAGCCTGATAAGCCACGGCTTCCATGGAACGATCGGCAAATTCCACCGCCGCTTGCGAACCGTATGCCATGCCCAGTTGATGCAGGCAATCCTGGAACCCCATGATGCCTAATCCAACCGGCCGGTGCTTTAGGTTGGCATTGCGCGCTTTCGCCACGGCGTAAAAATTGATGTCGATGACATTATCCAGCATGCGCATGGCTACATGAATGGTGCGTTTCAGCTTGTCCATGTCCAGCGCACCGTCCTTCAAATGCGCCACCAAATTGACCGAGCCCAGATTGCAAACAGCGATCTCCTTATCGTTGGTATTCAGCGTGATTTCCGTGCACAGATTAGAGCTGTGCACCACGCCGACATGGTTCTGCGGTGAACGTATATTGCAAGGATCCTTAAAGGTAATCCACGGGTGCCCAGTCTCAAACAACATGCTCAGCATTTTGCGCCACAATTGTACCGCCGGAATCTTTTTGTACAATTCCAGTTCGCCACGTTCAATCTTGGTTTCGTAGCCCAAATATGCTTGTTCAAATTGCTGGCCGAATTTTTCATGCAAATCAGGAGCATCCGAAGGTGATAATAATGTCCAATCCCCGCCTTCTATGACACGTTTCATGAACAAATCGGGAATCCAGGTGGCGGTATTCATGTCGTGCGTACGGCGGCGATCGTCACCGGTATTTTTACGCAGTTCGAGAAATTCCTCAATATCCAGATGCCAGCATTCCAGATAGGCACAAACCGCACCTTTGCGTTTACCGCCTTGATTGACCGCCACCGCGGTATCGGATACCACTTTCAGGAAGGGCACCACGCCCTGCGATTTGCCATTGGTGCCTTTGATGCGTGCACCCATGGCACGCACCGCTGTCCAGTCATTACCCAATCCACCCGCATACTTGGCCAGCAACGCATTTTCTTTGATGGATTCATAAATGCCATCCAGATCATCCGGCACTGTGGTCAGGTAGCAGGATGATAATTGCGAGCGGCAAGTCCCGGAATTGAACAATGTCGGTGTCGAGCTCATGAAGTCAAAACTCGACAATACTTGATAGAATTCAATCGCATGCGCTTCCCGGTCGATTTCATTCAACGCCAGCCCCATCGCCACGCGCATAAAAAACGCTTGCGGCAATTCGATGCGTTGTTCTTTGATATGCAGGAAATAGCGGTCGTACAATGTTTGCAATCCCAGGTAATCAAATTGCAGATCGCGATCCGCATCCAGCGCTTCGCTTAAACGAGCCAAATCGAATTGCGCCAGCCGTTGATCCAGCAGTTCGGCTTCAATGCCGCGTTTGATGAAGGCCGGAAAATACTCTTTATATTGCGACTTCATCATTTGCTGCGAAACCTCAGCACCCAGCACTTCATGACGCACATTATTCAACAACAAACGTGCCGTGACATAACTATACGCCGGGTCTTTCTCAAACAGCACGCGCGCCGACAGAATCACGGATTTTCTGACTTCTTCGATGGGTACGCCGCCGTACAAATCCTTTAATGTGGCTTTTAGAATCAATGATGGATCTACGTCATCCCCTAATCCTGCACAGGAAGATTCAATCAATGCAGACAATTTAGCCACGTCCAGTGGCACTCTTTGTCCGTTATCCATCACATACAATACTTCAGCCGCTGTCTCTGCGGTTGATTTTTGCTTCAGCTTAGCTCTTTCCCGCGTACGTTCCTCACGGTACAGCACATAAGCGCGTGCCACATCGTGTTCGCCGGAGCGCATTAAAGCCAATTCAACCTGATCCTGGATATCTTCGATATGAAAAGTACCGCTATCGGGCTGCCGACGCAGCAAGGCATTCACCACATCCTGAGTTAGGCTGACCACCACCTCGCGCACCCTGACCGATGCAGCGCCCTGGCCACCATCGACTGCGATAAAAGCTTTCGTCAAAGCCACCGAGATCTTGCCGGGCTCAAACGTGACCACGGCACCATTACGGCGAATAACTCTATGTTGAGGAAAACGGGAATTTTGTGTCGGCGTATCGTTAAAACTTGAAGTTCCGGATACAGATTTGAGGTTGGTATGTTCTGTCGCAAGTTGCATTGATGATTCCTCCTGGCTGAATATTCATCAAAGAAAATACAAATTTCCATGTATTCAATGAAATAGTATTATTCTCACAAAACCACTATATATAGTGTTTAAAGATAATTACTACAGCACAAATAGTACACCACAAATTATTTTATTGCTGCAAAATTTTTTATTATTTGTCAGAATAAAAAATAATTTAAGGCCATTTTTATTTAAGATTGAATCCGATCAGGGAGTTGGAGAAAGTTGTTTTATACACAACAAACACGACATACCAATAAGCTGACAATTGACACAAGAGCACTGTTTCGACAAAGCAAGAAATCACCACGCTAACTTGCACAATATCCATCATCAGCGGCAGGTGGTTTTATTGCTAGCATTGCGCCAGCAATTTATCCAATTGATTAGCAAATGATTTACGGTCATTCTGACTCAAGGAGGGCTGACCACCGGTATCAACACCACTGTTGCGTAAGGCCTCCATGAAGTCACGCATGCTTAATCGCGCGCCGATATTTTCCTTGGTATAGAGTTCACCGCGTGGACTCAGCACAAAACCATCTTTTCTGATGACTTCCGCAGCCAGTGGAATATCGCTGGTGATCACGAGATCTCCGCCTTCCAGCCGTTTGACGATTTCGTTATCCGCCACATCAAACCCGGATTCCACCTGTTGCATGCGGATGAACGGCGAGGGGGGTATATATACGGGATGATTGGCAATCAGTATTAAGTGCCTTCGCGTTCTTGCGGCTGCTCTAAATAAAATTTCTTTGATAACAACCGGGCAGGCATCGGCATCAATCCATATTTTCATGCATGATCGCCTGGGACAAATTAATGGTCATCGGAATTTCCTTTGTCACTCTTCAACGCTTGCGGCAATGCAGCCTTTAAATAATAAAACATCGACCACAGCGTTAATACTGCGGCAATATAGATTAACCACGTGCCAATTTGCTGCGCATCGAAATGTTCGCCGATATTTTCATGGTACAGTAACAATGGGATAGCGATCATTTGTGATGTAGTCTTGATTTTACCCAGAAACGATACCGCGACACTTTTGGATTGACCGATCTGTGCCATCCATTCGCGCAGCGCCGAAACAGTAATTTCCCGCCCGATAATCACTAACGCGATGGGCGCATCCAATCGGCCCAAATAAACCAGCACAATCAATGCAGCACACACCATTAGTTTGTCAGCCACGGGATCCAGAAATGCGCCGAATGCGGATGTTTGGTTGAGCACGCGCGCCAAGTAGCCGTCCAACCAGTCGGTAATGGCTGCACCAGCAAAAATTAGTGTAGCAATGAGATTCTGGTTAGACGGTGATAGCCAGGAGTGGGGCAAATAAAAAATACCCACAAATAACGGAATCGCCAGAATACGTAACCAGGTTAATAAATTAGGCAGGTTATAAAGCATGAAATGGCACTTAAAAGTAAGTCGTAATGGAGTTAATGTAATTCTCGATAAATCTTTTCCGCCAATTTGCGGCTGATTCCTTCGGTTTGCTGTAATTCTTCAATGCTTGCAGTCAATACGCCTTTTAATCCGCCAAATCGCCCTAACAAGCGTTGCCGGCGCTTAGCCCCGACGCCATCGATATTTTCCAGGCTGGAGCTGGTTCTGGTTTTGCCACGCCGACCACGATGCCCTTGAATCGCAAAACGGTGTGCCTCATCGCGGATTTGTTGGATTAAATGCAATGCTGCGTGTTCACTGGGTAATTGTAACGGCTTTTCGGATAAGGGAGAAATCAATTGTTCCAATCCGGGCTTGCGTTGTTCGCCTTTGGCCACGCCCAATAAACTGGCATCGTTGATGCCCAATTCCTGCAAAGCTTCCTGCGCTGCACTCACCTGTCCTTTACCACCATCGATCAGAATCAGATCCGGCAGTTGGCCTTCACCACTAATCACTTTTTGATAGCGCCGGGATAGCGCTTCCCGCATTGCAGCATAATCATCTCCAGGCGTAATGCCTTCGATGTTATAGCGGCGGTATTCGTTATTGCGCATGGAAAAATTATCATACACCACGCACGATGCCACGGTAGCCTCGCCCAAGGTATGGCTGATGTCAAAACACTCAATGCGTTGCAGGCCAGGCATCTGCAATTCCTGCTGCAAGGCCAGCAAGCGCTTTTCCTGACTGGCTTGACGGCTCATCATTTGTTTCAAAGCCAAGAGGGCATTTTCAGTTGCCATATCAAGCCAGGCGCGTTTCTCACCGATCGGATTGAGTTGCAGGGTAATTTTATGGCCGCACTGTTCAGTTAATAGCGCCTGCAACGCTTCACGCTCGATTTTTTCGCCCAGAATAATCAATGGGGGCACACTGCGATTCAGATAGTGCTGCGCCAGAAATGCCTCAACCACGTTCGCTGCGCTGTAATCGTTCGCATTCTGCGGGAAAAAGCTTTTATCCCCTAAATGACGCCCTCCTCGAATCATCGCCAGGTTGACGCAGACTTTCCCCGATCCATCCGGCGATACCCTGCAGGCCACCACATCGGCATCCAGCGCCTTTCCGCTATCGACAAACTGTTTCTCGCGAATCCGGCGCAACGCCTGGACCTGATCACGCAATACCGCCGCTTGTTCAAAGTCCAATTGTTCGGAAGCACGTTGCATCTTGATGTTGATCACTTCCATCACTTCAGTTTGCTTGCCTTGCAAAAACAGCTCGGCATTTTTAGCGTCGGTTTGATATTCTTGTTGACTGACCCGACTGACGCACGGACCACTGCAACGCTTGATCTGATACAGCAAGCACGGGCGCGTGCGATTACTGAAAACGCTATCTTCGCAAGTGCGTAAACGAAAAATTTTTTGCAGTAACTGAATACTTTCGCGCACGATACCCGCGTTTGGATAGGGTCCAAAATACTGATGCGCTTTATCCAATGCACCGCGATAAAACCCTAAGCGCGGGAACTCATGTCCACTCAAGATCACGTAGGGATAGGATTTATCATCGCGAAACAGAATGTTATAGCGCGGCTTCAGGCTTTTGATCAGGTTGTTTTCCAGCAGCAATGCCTCAGCTTCCGAACGCGTCACGGTAGTTTCTATTCCGGTCACTTGCGAAACCATCAACTGTGTTCTAGGTGCCAGATTGCTTTTCTGAAAATAGGAAGCGACACGCTTTCTTAGACTAACTGCCTTGCCGACGTAAATCACCTCGCCTGCGGCGTTGATCATACGATAAACACCCGGCTGTAACGGTAGGTTGCCACAAAATTCCTTGGCGTCAAAACCGCTGTTCGACAAACTGTTTAGTCCTCACCGCCTAATAATTTTCCTGCCACGGCCCAATTTTCGTCAGGAAGCTCATCAAAACTGATGTAAGTGTAGGATTTCGGTTTATTTGCGACACGCTCCAGTGTATCGGTTAATTCGGTGGCAATCTGCTGCTTTTGCTCGCGGGTTAGTGTGCCAGCAACACGGATATTGACATAGGGCATAAATTCTCCTGGTAGTTGATTGAGTTACTTTTTGATATCAGCAACGATTTGCACAAACACTTGCGCAAACATTTCTGCGGTCAAGCGTTTGGTCTGTGTATTGTAGCGGCTGCAATGATAGCTGTCATAAAGTCGCAAACCATTACTCGATGATGACGGCACTGCGTGTACCGCTCCGTGCGCAAACGGATAGTTTTTTGCTTTTAACTGCAAGCTCATCAAAACAGCTTGATGCGCCACCGTACCCAGGACCAGCACAGCAATACCGCCACCTTGCACAAACTGATTAATTTCAATCGACAAATGTTGGTTACACTGCCTGATTTCCTTTGGGATCGGCTTGTTTTCCGGTGGCAGGCACTTCACCGCATTGGTAATACGGCAATCCACCAATTGCAATCCATCATCCGCTGAAATCGAGTCATTTCGCGTGGAAAAACCAAATTTATGCAAGGTTTGATACAATAAAATGCCCGCATAATCTCCGGTAAACGGCCGTCCGGTACGATTTGCACCGTGCATACCGGGTGCCAGGCCTACGATTAAAAGCTTCGGCGCAGCCTCGCCAAACGCAATCACCGGACGTGCATGGTAATCCGGGTACTGATCCTTTACGGTTTGCAAGAAGCCGGACAAACGTGGGCATTGCTGGCAGTTTAGAATAGCCTGATCAAAGGCATGCAGTGAGACATCAGTCATGATGGAAAAACACTCAAAAAGCAAAAAGGATATTGTATGCGCACCGGCTTAATCGAGGATTAAATTTTTACTGATTCATTTCATTTTATCACTGACGAGAAATTGACGTTTCCAGCCTAAGAAGGTATAGTGTCGCCTTTTCCGGGGTGTAGCGTAGCCTGGTAGCGCGCCTGGTTTGGGACCAGGATGTCGGGAGTTCAAATCTCTCCACCCCGACCAATTTTTAGCCCTGATATTTAGAGCAAACCCGACTCGGTGCCCGTAGCTCAATCGGATAGAGCACCAGCCTTCTAAGCTGGGGGTTACAGGTTCGATCCCTGTCGGGCACGCCATAAATATTTCTTCAATATGTGGTTAATTGCCTATTCAGTTTGTGTAGAATAACCACAGTACGTGTTTCTATGGTGGCTGTAGCTCAGCTGGTAGAGTCCCGGATTGTGATTCCGGTCGTCGTGGGTTCGAGTCCCATCAGTCACCCCAAAAGATCAATAGCTTACAAAGATAAAAAGAAAGTTTTGTAAGATGAGTCGAATGATATTATTTTTTTAATTATAATTTAATGAAAAATAACCACATGATTCAATGGCTACTAAAGGTAGCAGTTCTTTTTATTGTGCTGACACTGATAATTGCATTAGGGAAAGCACTTAAATCCGACAAAGACTTAGAAAACAGAATATTTTCTAGTATCTCTTATCACGCAAATCCTCTTCTGGATATCCATTTTACGAATAAGAGACACTTCCACCAGGGCTAATAACAATCAGAAAAACCATTACAAAAACAAATTATTGCGAGGATATAATCACATACTGTTATGCTTGTTTTTGTTATTTCTTAACACCTGCCAAACTGTTCTGACATTCACGCGCTGACGGCGAATCAGTAGTGTGATCGCAATTTCTTCTATAGCTGCATATACGCAAAACAAAGTGGCTATTCTAAAAGGCCAGTCTAATATTTCAGCGAACAGCAAGACATAGCTGATGGCGGTTATGGCTACAGCGATCTTTACACTCCAGGTATGGTAGCTGATTATTGTATGAAATTTAATAAGGCCGACTAGAACAGGCAAAGTAAAGCTAAGAACAATGATGATAAAGTAGAATTTCTCGCGCAGCATGATATCTGGCCATAATATCCAAGCGCATATCGCCATTGTTGAATAGATAATAAAATCGCCCCAGCTATCAAGACGAGACCCTAATGTGGTTGCTTGATCTAATATTCTAGCAAGCAATCCATCAAGCACATCAGTAAAAATCGCAAGTAACAGCACGCCAAAAAACCAGTAGGGTTGCTGTTTGAATGCATAATAAAACATCACCGGAGCCAATAATATCCGGATCACGCTGACCAAGTTAGGTAGATTGACTATTTGTTCTTTAGTACGACGCATAACAATAACCCGCTGACAATCAGCAGGGCTTTCTGAGTAACCGCCAGTGATAGAGAAAATACGTAATAATCATGTCAATGACAGTAAACGCAAAAACCAAAAATAAAATACCTAACAAAGATAGGTTAAAAATCTGCATCATCATCAGCGCGGGAATAAGCGATTCCGGGATTTGATCAAGCAATGGCGCTTTGCTGCTTGGTGCCATTCCCAATCGACGTTTGACAAAACTGGAGAATAAATCCCCGGAAATTGTGCCAATAGCAATTAAAATACCAATTTCTGCAGTGTAATCAAATGTCAAAACAGCAATGGGCGAAATGAGCAATGTAGCGAAAATACCTCGCCAAGTTTTTGAGGTTCCAAATATAGGGTTGCCATCTGCCATTTTGGCACCAAAATCAACAGCGGTATTCAACTGATTATTGAGTAGCATTCGCGCCAATATTGGCGCGCCATTTGCGATTATAATTATGAATAATAGCTGAAGTAATTCGATCGTCATTGATGATTCAGTTAATTAATGATGCCGAATTTGTTTGACTCATAGAAAACGGCAAAATTCAGGAATCATATGGCTAGCACATCGCTAAAAGTTTTAACCTATAATATTCACAAAGGATTCAGTGCAACGAATTTGCGTTTTATTCTTCATGAAATAAAGAATTTTCTACGCCATATTGATGCTGATATCGTTTTTTTACAAGAAGTACATGGTGAACGCAGAATATCTAATCAACGATTTGATAATTGGCACAATACCCAGCAGTTTGAATTTCTTGCCGATCAAGTTTGGCACCACTATGCTTATGGTAAAAATGCCATTTATAATTCCGGGCATCATGGCAATGCAATATTAAGTAAATATCCAATTATTGAATGGGATAATATTAATGTTTCAATGCTACGATCGGCGAGTAGAAGCCTGCTGCATGGAGTAATTAAAATTCCCGAAACTCATCAGCGAATCCACATCATTTGTATTCATTTCGGGTTATTTGGTCACGAAAGAGAGCGTCAACTTTCGACGTTGGTTAAACGAATCAGCACGCATGTTTCATCCAATGAACCGTTAATCATAGCAGGTGACTTTAATGATTGGCGAGAACAAGCCGAACGCTATTTACATCGCGACCTTGGCGTCAAAGAGGTATTTAAAATCACCCGTGGAGCTTACGCACGCACATTCCCAGCGTGGATGCCTGTATTGTCAATGGATCGCATCTATTATCGAGGGCTCGATATTATTAACTGCAATCGCCTGCACGGTCAACCTTGGCACCGACTGTCAGATCATATTCCGCTTCTTGCCGAATTTAGACTTTAATTTTAATGCTTAATAACTGTTTCTATTAATTTTTCTTCGTTACTCGATGGCAAAGCTGGTTGTACAATCGGAGTAGAATGCAGCTCTGGTTTATGTTCCAGGGCTAAATCAATCACCTGATCTATCCATTTAACAGGATAGATAGTCAAATTATTTTTAATATTTGGGCGAATCTCGACTAAATCCTTCACATTTTTTTCGGGAATAATCACCGCCTTAATACCACCTCGATGTGCTGCTAACAATTTTTCTTTTAGTCCGCCGATCGGTAGCACTTCACCTCTTAAAGTAATTTCACCTGTCATTGCGATATCAGCCCGCACCGCAATATTTGTTAGAGCTGATATCATCGCAACGCAGATACCGATACCTGCGCTAGGTCCATCTTTCGGCGTTGCACCTTCTGGAAGGTGTATGTGAATATCATTTTTTTGGTAAAAGTCCTCGGGGATACCTAACAGATGGGATCGAGCCCGAACTACAGAAAGAGCCGCCTGAATAGACTCCTGCATCACTTCTCCTAATTTACCCGTTGTAATAGTTTTCCCTTTTCCTGGTAATACCGCAGCTTCTATGGTCAATAACTCGCCCCCGACTTCTGTCCAAGCCAATCCGGTGACTTGTCCAACTTGATTTTTTTCTTCTGCAACGCCATAGGTATAGCGCCTAATTCCAAGGAATTTATCCAGATTACGTGACGTAACAGAAATTTTACTTGTTGTTTTCCTAAGTAATAGTGCTTTTACAGCTTTTCGGCAAATTTTTGAAATTTCTCGTTCCATTGCACGTACACCGGCCTCTCTCGTGTAATAACGCGCAATATCCCGCAATGCAGAATCAGAAACCATCAATTCGCTTTCTTTAATACCATGGTTCTGCATTTGTTTGGTTAATAAATACTGCGTAGCAATATTTAATTTTTCCTCTTCCGTATATCCTGATAATTGAATTACTTCCATGCGATCAAGCAGGGCCGGAGGAATATTTAGTGTATTTGCTGTCGCCACGAACATGACATCTGACAAATCATACTCAACCTCAATGTAATGATCCACAAAGGTACTATTTTGTTCTGGATCAAGGACCTCCAGCAAAGCTGAAGATGGATCCCCACGAAAATCCATACCCATCTTGTCAATCTCATCAAGCAAAAATAATGGGTTCTTGACACCTACTTTGCTCATATTGTGCAAAATCTTACCCGGCATTGACCCAATATAGGTACGTCGATGCCCACGAATCTCAGCCTCATCACGTACGCCACCCAGCGACATCCGCACAAATTTTCTATTGGTTGCATGAGCAATTGATTGCCCAAGAGATGTTTTACCCACACCAGGCGGACCTACCAAACAAATAATCGGCGCTTTCATTTTACTTACACGCTGTTGTACTGCCAAGTATTCGACAATTCGTTCTTTAACTTTTTCAAGACCATAATGGTCTTTTTCAAGAATAGCTTCTGCTGATTTTAAGTCACTATTAATTTTGTTCTTTTTCTTCCATGGCAATGCAACCAACGCATCAATATAATTTCGAACTACAGTGGCTTCTGCCGACATCGGAGACATTAAGCGAAGTTTTTTTAATTCTGATTCAGCTTTTGCCAAAGCATCTTTAGGCATTTGAGCGGATTTTATTTTTTTCTCAATCTCTTCGATATCCGCGCCATCTTCACCTTCACCCAGCTCCTTCTGAATGGCTTTTACCTGCTCATTAAGATAATAATCCCGTTGGCTCTTTTCCATTTGCCGCTTTACTCTACCGCGAATACGTTTCTCTACTTGTAAAATATCGAGCTCAGTTTCCAGCAACCCTAGTAAATGTTCCAGACGTTTAGTTACCTCAAAAATCTCCAATATCTCTTGTTTCTGCTCGAGTTTTAATGGCAAGTAGGCTGCTATTGTGTCGGCCAAACGCCCTGCCTCATCAATACTACTGAGAGAAGTAATGATCTCTGGCGGGATTTTCTTATTAAGTTTCACATATTGATCAAACTGAGCCAGAATAGCCCGTCGCATTGCTTCGGCTTCGGAATCATCTGTAGAGTCAGGCAACAATATTGGCGATGCCCTGCCAGTAAAATGAGTCCCGGAATCAATAAACTCTAAAATATTTGCTCGATGATTACCTTCCACTAGAACCTTGACAGTTCCGTCTGGTAATTTAAGCATCTGCAATAAGCTAGCAATGCTACACACTCCATATAAATCTTCAGGAGCAGGGTCATCTTTGGAAGCTATTTTTTGAGCAACAAGCAGAATATTTTTATTTGCCTCCATTGCGATCTCAAGCGCTTTAATCGATTTTTGTCTTCCTACAAATAATGGAATAACCATATGAGGAAAAACGACTACGTCGCGCAATGGTAATAGCGGCAATACCAATTGTTCAGAGTCTTCGAGTAATGAAATCATATCAACTCACAAATAAAGTTTACAATTAACAGTATACATATGTGCTATAAGAAAAAATTCAAGCTTAAATAACACTATATTTATTTCTACTGAAATTGTTAAATAAGTTTTTTAGCAATTATTTAGAACGTTTCGCAACTTTAGGTTGGTCCGAATAAATCAAAATTGGCTTAATGTCATCATTAGTCGAGTTGTAATCAATAACTACTTTTGTAACATTCTCTAATGATGGAAGATCATACATAATGTCTAGCAATATTTCTTCTAGAATAGAACGTAAGCCGCGAGCACCCGTTTTACGTGTCATAGCTTTCTTTGCAATTGCCTTAAGTGCTGGTTCCCGAAATTCGAGGTCAACACCCCCTTCCATGTCAAACATTTTCCAATATTGTTTAACAAGTGCATTCTTCGGTTCAGTCAATATCTGAATTAATGCAGCTTCATTCAACTCTTCTAAAGTTGCGACAACTGGCAGGCGTCCAACGAACTCAGGTATTAACCCGAACTTGACCAAATCTTCTGGTTCAACTTGCTTTAATACTTTATTTACATCCTTTCCTGCAGGACCCCTTACTTCAACGCCGAAACCAATCCCACCCTTCTCGGTACGTGTCCTAATTACTTTATCAAGTCCATCAAATGCACCACCACAAATAAACAGAATATTAGTGGTATCAACTTGAATAAATTCTTGGTTTGGATGTTTTCTTCCACCTTGTGGAGGAACCATGGCAATAGTCCCTTCAATCAGCTTTAAGAGCGCCTGCTGAACTCCTTCACCCGAAACATCGCGTGTGATTGATGGGTTATCCGATGTGCGTGAAATTTTATCAATCTCATCAATATAAACAATGCCTCTCTGAGCTTTTTCCGCATCGTAATTACATTTCTGAAGTAATTTCTGAATAATATTCTCAACATCTTCACCGACATAACCCGCTTCCGTTAAAGCAGTGGCATCGGCCATAATAAAAGGCACATCCAAGAGTCGAGCCAAAGTTTGCGCAAGTAATGTTTTACCAGAACCTGTGGGGCCTACCAACAAGATATTACTTTTTGACAGCTCAATATCTTCAGCTTCATCTGACTTCGGTATATTTCTTAGACGCTTATAGTGATTATAAACGGCCACAGAAAGAATCTTCTTCGCAGACTCTTGTCCGATGACATATTGATCTAATATCTGGCAGATTTCACGTGGTACAGGTAAGTTTGATTTAACAAGCTTCGTTGCTTCGTCTCCTTGCATTTCTTCACGAATTATGTCATTGCAAAGATCAATGCATTCATCACAAATAAACACCGAGGGTCCAGCAATAAGTTTCCTCACTTCATGCTGACTCTTGCCGCAAAAAGAACAGTAAAGAAGTTTCTCACCACTAGCTTTGTCTGGCATATTTTTTCCTACACTAATTGAGTTTAAATACCCGTGATTAAAAAATTTGCGTATAAATATTTACTTATTTCGTACTATCATTCCTACGAGATAAAACTGCATCCACCAAACCATAATTTACAGATTCTATTGCACTCATAAAATTATCACGATCCGTATCTTTTTCAAGATCAGATACTGATCGCTCTGTATGTTTAGCCATAATCTCATTTAAGCGTGATTTTAGATAAAGTATTTCGCGCGCATGTATTTCAATATCCGAGGCCTGACCTTGAAAGCCTCCTAGTGGCTGATGAATCATAACTCTTGAATTTGGCAAGCAATAACGTTTACCTTTCGCACCCGCAGTCAACAATAGCGCTCCCATGCTTGCAGCTTGACCGATGCACAGCGTGCTAACATCAGGTTTAATATATTGCATCGTATCATAAACTGCCAAACCGGAAGAAACCATGCCGCCTGGTGAATTAATATAAAAAAAGATATCTTTTTCTGAATTCTCTGATTCTAAAAACAAAAACTGAGCAACAACTAGATTCGCACTTGCTTCAGTGACGGGGCCAACAAGAAATACGACTCTTTCCTTTAATAAGCGTGAATATATATCATAAGCACGCTCCCCCCTACCACTAGTCTCTATGACCATAGGGATTAACCCAAGGTTTCTAGGCTCTACATCACGGATATTATCAAATATTTGTGTCATCTTAAGATATCCCCATCAACTCATCAAATGTAATAGTTTTATTGATTAATTTAACTTGATCAAGCGCCCAATCGACAATATTTTCTTCTAGTGCTAACGATTCAGCTTCTTGTAGACGCTCTGGGGAAGCGTAGTGCCATTTAACAACTTGTTCAGGATTCTCATAACTTTGCGCCGCGTTTTCTATTATGCTCCGAACATGCGCTGGATTATTTTTAATAGAATGTACTTTGACAAGCTCTGCTAAAATTAGTCCCAATTTGACGCGATATTCAGCTTTTTCTTTAAATAACTCAGATTTCAAAGATATTTCGTTTGCTTTTATCCCTCGTGCTTCAAAGTCACTTTTGGCATTTTGCAATAATCTATCCATTTCTTGATTAACCAGAACGGCGGGCGCTTCAATTTGAGTTGTTTCCAAAATTGCCTTCATGACCTGTTCTTTAAGTTTTGACCTTGAGCGCTTAGAGACTTCACGTTCGAGATCCTTTTTTATCCCTTCACGCAACTTCTTTAAATCTCCATCCGGGACACCCAGTGATTTAGCAAATTCTGCATCCACTGATGGCAATATTGGCGCTTCCAGCCCATTCATTTTCACTTCAAATGTAACTGTTTTTCCAGCAACGTCTTTACCATGGTATTCTTGAGGAAAAACAACATCAAATGATTTATGATTTCCAGCTTTCATGCCTATCAGGGAATTTTCAAAGTCTTTTAGAAATTTCCCATCCCCAAGTATTAATTGAACATCGTCGGCTTTTCCGCCTGCAAAATCATCTCCGTTGATAACACCGTGATAATCTATCTTGACTCGATCACCTTTTATTGCTGCGCGATCAATAGGTTCATATATCACACGTTGCTTACATATCATGTCAATCGTTTTATCAATATCAGCTTCGCCGACTTGCACATCAGGTTGTTCGATATTTTGATTACTCAAATCACCTAATGTGATCTCAGGATAAACTTCAAATGTTGCACTGACTGTATAAAGCGCGTCATGTTCATTCGCCAATTTGTTTTCAAAACGAGGGTAGCCAATAATTTTTAAATTATTTTCCTTAACGGTGTCTGTAAATTCTTTGTGAATTGCATCATTGATCACATCCTGCTGTATCTGCACACCGTACATTTGTTTAACTATTGTTAGCGGAACTTTTCCAGGACGGAAACCATGAAACTTGGTTGTCTTTGCTAGCTTTTTTAAGCGAGTATCAATTTCACCTTGCAATTTTTCAAGAGAAATTGAAATATCGAAGCGACGTTCCAGTGCGCCGAGGTTTTCTACATTTGATCCCATTAAAAAATTCCTGATTGATTAATTTTTTTCAACATAATTTGAATACTAACTGTGTTATTTATTGAGCAACATTTACGGACAGCAGCCTAATGCTAACTTAATTAGTTTGGTGCGAAAGGGGGGACTCGAACCCCCACACCTTTCGGCGCCAGAACCTAAATCTGGTGCGTCTACCAATTCCGCCACTTTCGCATATCATTACATTTATTATCGATTATACCTTCTAATCCCGCTAGCCGCAGCCTGATCATTCGATTCTTTATCAATTAACACCAGATTGTCTGACCACTTACTTCCCTGCTGTCCAATCCCATCAAATACAAATATACTGCCATCAACTCATCAGGTTGACGCATCTTTTGTTTTATTTCACCCGGGTGTGTAATCACGCGCTGCGGTGAATTCACCAAACCAGGTATAACTGTATTAATGCGCAAATTCGGCATCTGCTCCCATTCATCAGCCTGTATCTTGACTAATGCTTCCAGACCGGCTTTTGCAACGGCAAAACCACCCCAGTAAGCCGATGGATTATGTCCGTGCGTACTTGATGTAATAATAATGCTCGCATCAGGAGAAGCCTTAAGTAGCGGCAAACATGCTTTTGTTAATGCAAAAGGAGCTATCAAATTAACCTGTAACAAGGCTCGCCACTGCTCCATTGTTTGATGCTCCAGCGGGCTTAAACCAGGCAGATAGGTTGCGTTATGCAAGACTCCATCCAGACGCCCGAGTTGCTGCGCTACTGCATGTGCCAGAGCAAAAAAATCCTTTTCTTCAGCGCGCTCCAGATCAAGCGGATAAATTAGAGCTTGCGCTTTACCGATGGTTTCTATTTCATCGTAAACACTTTCCAGTTTTTTTACTTTACGACCATGCAGAATTACCGTAGCCCCATGATTCGCATAAGATAATGCTGCCGCACGCCCTAGCCCTTGCCCTGCGCCCGTGACAAGAATCACACGATCCTTCAAAAGATTTTTAGGTGCAGAATAATTTTCTAATTTATTCATATTCAAAAATTTATCACGAATAAGTATTTTTCAAGAAAAATATAACGCCTGATAAATATCTCTATTTCTCTCGTTAGCTAGATAGACATAAAAAAACAGACCTCAATATAAGATTGAAGTCTGTTTCATTCAAAAGACAGTATATAAATAAGGATACATTACATATCCATACCGCCCATTCCACCCATGCCACCCATACCGCCCATGCCACCACCGGCTGGCGCGTCATCCTTAGGCAATTCAGCAACCATTGCGTCAGTGGTTAACATCAAGCTTGCTACTGAAGCTGCATTCTGCAAAGCAGAACGAGTTACTTTGGTTGGATCCAGAACACCCATCGCAACCAAGTCACCATATTCACCAGTTGCAGCGTTGTAGCCAAAATTTCCTTGACCCTCAGCCACTTTATTGACAACAACAGACGGCTCATCGCCACAGTTTGTTACAATTTGACGCAAGGGCTCTTCAAGTGCACGCATAACAATCTTTATACCTGCATCTTGATCGTGATTATCACCTTTTATTTTCTTCACAATCGGAACCACGCGCAACAATGCTACACCCCCTCCAGGGATAACGCCTTCTTCCACGGCAGCGCGTGTTGCATGTAGCGCATCTTCAACCCGAGCCTTCTTCTCCTTCATTTCAACTTCAGTAGCAGCACCGACTTTAATGAGTGCAACACCTCCAGCAAGCTTAGCTACACGCTCCTGCAGTTTTTCTTTGTCATAATCACTGGTAGCTTCTTCAATTTGAGTACGAATTTGCTTGACGCGGCCTTCAATAGCAGCACTATCGCCTGCGCCATCGATAATTGTAGTATTTTCTTTACCTACTTCAATGCGTTTGGCTTGACCCAGATCATTTAATGAGGCTTTCTCTAGCGTCAAACCAACTTCTTCAGCAATAACCGTACCACCAGTTAAAATTGCAATATCTTCAAGCATCGCTTTGCGGCGATCGCCAAAGCCAGGCGCTTTGACTGCACAGGTTTTTAGAATGCCCCGTATATTGTTTACAACTAATGTTGCAAGTGCCTCACCATCAACATCTTCAGCAATAATTAATAATGGCTTGCCTGCTTTTGCGACTTGTTCCAACACCGGTAATAAATCACGAATATTAGAAATTTTCTTGTCATGCAGCAAAATATATGGGTTATCTAACAGCGCATTCTGTTTTTCCGCGTTGCTCACAAAATAGGGCGACAGATAGCCGCGATCAAATTGCATACCTTCAACGACTTCCAATTCATTTTGCAATCCCGACCCATCTTCTACTGTAATTACGCCTTCCTTACCCACTTTATCCATTGCATCTGCAATGATCTTGCCAATTTCATCGTCAGAATTTGCAGAAATACTTCCAACTTGCGCAATTTCCTTTGCTGTCGTACATGGTTTTGACAACTTCTTTAACTCATCAACCGCTGCGGTCACTGCTTTATCAATCCCGCGCTTGAGATCCATTGGATTCATACCGGCCGCTACATATTTCATGCCTTCTTTTACAATAGATTGTGCTAATACGGTTGCAGTGGTTGTACCATCGCCGGCCACATCAGATGTTTTGCTAGCCACTTCTTTTAACATCTGCGCGCCCATATTCTCAAACTTATCTTTTAATTCGATTTCTTTGGCAACGGATACGCCATCCTTCGTGATAGTAGGCGCACCATATGAGCGATCCAGAACAACATTTCGTCCTTTAGGGCCTAATGTTACTTTTACAGCATCGGCTAAAACATTTACACCGGCTACCATTCTATGGCGCGCTGAATCACCAAACTTCACTTCTTTTGCTGACATAATTCTCTCCTAATCTCTCAATACATTATTCTTGCGTGTCATTGAACTAATGGATTAACCTTCAATTACACCCATAATATCTTCTTCTCGCATGACTAAAAGTTCTTCGCCTTGAACCTTGACGGATTGCCCGGCATATTTGCCAAATAACACTTTATCGCCGACTTTCACTTCCAACGGGCGGATTTTTCCATCATCTCCGACTTTTCCTTTGCCTATTGCCAGAATCTCGCCTTGATCTGGTTTTTCTGCTGCACTATCAGGAATAACAATACCTGAAGCTGTTTTGCGTTCATCTTCTAATCGCTTTACGATCACACGATCATGTAAAGGGCGAATTTTCATGCTGTTCTCTCCTTTGAAAATTAACAAACTAATATCCGCGCAATAAATGCACATCATTCTTTTAACACTACTAAGACAGTCAGGGTTCTAATATTGGGATTACTATTAGCACTCCGCAACCACGAGTGCTAATAGTAGGGTTTGTGATTCAAAATTTCAAGAGGGAAAAATAATAAAATTATAAAATTAATCTAACAATATGAATTTAAACACAAACATTCAACACAACAAAATAATTCTTTAGTTACAACTTAGAATCTCTTGTAATTGAAAATAATGAGGCATCAAGAATCATTGCAATATGACTCCTCCCCCCAAACATACTTGACTCTCATAAATCACAACGGATTGCCCTGGGGTGATTGCCCATTGATTTTGGGCAAACTCTACTTGACAGTACTCACGTGACAGATTTGTAATTGTGCAAGGCGCATCAGTTTGGCGATAGCGTGTTTTTGCAGCGTAAACCCAATTGCAATGCGGATGTTTTTCATCGATCCAAGTTAAATTGATTGCTTTCAGGGAGGGACGAAATAAATCTGGATGATTATGACCCTGCACAACAATCAATCGGTTCCTGGCCATATCTTTGGCTGCCACAAACCATGGTTCATCGGCACCATCCCGGATGCCCCCAATCCCCAATCCCTGTCGCTGTCCTATGGTGTAGTACATTAATCCAATATGCTGACCAATGATTTTTCCATCAGTTGTTTGAATTTCGCCAGGTTTGTGCGGTAAATAGCGATTAAGAAATTCACGAAACGGACGCTCGCCAATAAAGCATATGCCCGTACTGTCTTTTTTAGAGTAATTCGGAAGCTTCAGCTCTCTGGCTATTTTACGCACTTCGCGTTTATAGAGATGACCGATTGGAAAAAGCGACTTAGCAAGTTGTGCTTGATTCAAACGATACAAAAAATAGCTTTGATCTTTGTTTCCATCTTCACCTTTTAATAATTGAAAAACGCTACCCGCTTTACGCACCCGGGCATAATGACCTGTTGCGATATAATCAGCACCCAGTTTATTTGCATGATCCAGAAATGCTTTAAATTTAATCTCAGCATTGCACAATACATCGGGATTCGGTGTGCGTCCGGCTTGGTATTCTGCAAGGAATTGTGAAAATACCCGCTCTTTGTATTCGCTAGAAAAGTTCACAGTTTCTATAGGAATATCAATAACATCAGCAACCGATACGGCATCTAGAAAATCCTGCCGGGAAGAGCAATATTCATCGGTATCATCATCTTCCCAATTCTTCATAAATAACCCTACAACATCATAGCCTTGTTGCTTCAGCAAATATGCAGCCACAGATGAATCAACACCACCAGACATGCCGACGACAACACGACACCTCGTCATCACCTTAGGATTCATAATGCAACATCAATTCCAATGGGTAGCGCTTACCGGCAAGGTGGTCACGAATACATTGCATAACCAGCGGACTACGATGACGCTGAATCGTTTGATTAACTTCATCAAAACCAAACCAAGACGCCCGCAAAATGCCTGTATCGAGCTTCCGTTTAGGATCGTGATGTGTAACACGCCCGCCAAACGCAAATCGAAGATAGGTGGTATCTGCACGATGTGAATGCCACTGATATACACCCAATACATATTCAGGTTCGAAGGTATACCCAGTTTCTTCCAGTGTCTCCCGTACCGCTCCCTGAACGATAGATTCTCCTGGATCCAGATGCCCCGCCGGTTGATTTAGAAACAATCCGCGACCTGTTTCAGGCTCCTCCTCCACCAGTAAATATTTGCCATCTTGCTCAACAACAACTGCAACCGTTACATTAGGTTTCCAAATCATAATTCCTCAAATAATAAAAATTAACTGCCATTTAGCAAGGTACTTAATAATCAGCGTTAATCCGATATTGCTTATTATCGCACTGGAGCACGCACTTCTGTTACGACAAATCAGAATTCTCAAATGTCCTCACGCCATGGCGAACGTATCGAAACAAATTGTTGTAATATCTGATTAAGCTGCGCGACGTCGAATGGTTTACTGAGATGCTCATTCATACCAGCAGCAAAACATTCCTGCCTGACATGATCAAAAGCATGGGCAGTTAATGCAACAATTGGAATTGGCACAGCGTTTTTCTCCTGCTCAAGCGCACGTATTCGTCGTGTGGCCTCAAACCCATCCATCACAGGCATATTGCAATCCATTAAGATCAAATCAAAATGATGCAATGTGAATGCGTTAATTGCCTCCACACCATTATTTACAATAATAACCTCACAATTTAACCGCTCCAGCATTGCTTTACTGACCAATTGGTTCACATCATTATCCTCAACGACTAAGACACGGGCACGAAACTCGGTAATAGCTATAGGCTGCTTTGAAGTTAATTGGCTTTGCTGAGAAATCACGGCATCAACAGCTGCATATTTAAGAGGAATATGCGCACAAAACTCTGTGCCCTTACCAATTTCACTAGATACAGTAATTGAGCCCCCCATGAGTGATAACAAATTGCGTGTAATCACAAGGCCTAGTCCAGTACCTCGAATATGTTGTGTAGATTCACCTACTTGTGAAAATTCCTGAAACAAACGCGCCTGGTCCTCGGTTGATATACCTACCCCAGTATCTGCAACGATAAGCTCTACCTCAACTCCACTTTGATCTGCAAGGGGGTAACAACCGATTTGTAATTTAACTTCCCCTTCAGCAGTAAATTTAAACGCGTTACCGAGTAGGTTAAATAAAATTTGTTTAATGCGATCAGGATCACCAACAAGATTAAGGGATAGATTACATTCGAAACTCACAATAAAATTCAGTGGTGATTCTCTGGCTTTGGCGCAAAACAGTAAATTCACTTCATCAACCAGTGCACCAAGGTTAAATGGCCGATTAGCCACTTTGAGTTTATGCGCATCTATTTTCGCAAAATCAAGAATATCATCGATGACTCGTAACAGAGTTTTCCCAGAATTACGAATTACACTTAGATAATTTCTTTGCTCCGAATCAAGTGAAGTGGTTGCCAGAATTTCAGTCATCCCAAGTACACCGTTCATTGGCGTCCTGATCTCATGACTCATGGCCGCCAAAAATGCCGATTTAGCTTTATTCGCATTCTCCGCTTGTAAGCGGGCATATTCCAGATCAACAGCTTGTTTTTCCAACTGCACAGCTTGTTGCCGCGCAACCCAATAATTCTCATGCTGCAGCTTGCCGTTATGTACAGAAAAAAAGAAATAGGCAAGTCCAATTACCATCAATACCCAACTACCTTCTCCTGGGATAAATAATACTAGGCTTAAAAGACTGGGCAGATAAATTATCACTGCATAGACGAGCATCAACCGAATGCGAGGTGAAGTAGCCGCTATACCACCTGCAACAAAACCGACTGTCGAAATAACCGCTAAAGTAACGCTGCTATCCAGAATATTAATGGATAGGAATATCCATATCAAAAAGATAGTCCAACCTAATGCCGTTGTGATATAGATCGTTGAGATCGAATATTCGATCTGCTGCTCATTTCTGTCGAATAAAATCAACGCACGCTTATAAACTACAAAACGTGATATCGCCAGAATTACAAACAGAGCAACAAAGAGCGCAATATAAGGCTGCGTGCGCAGCACAGGAGACATCAGTACGATAGCACCGCAACACAAAACATAAAACAAACCACCCAAACGCATGCGTCGCGCCATATCTTGATTGGTGCTGATACGCACCTGCTCTAGCTTTGCTACTCCTGGATCCGACCACATACATCTGCTACCTTTCAGAATACGCTTTTTCTATGCCAAGATTGAGTCAAAAAATTCATCGAGATAGTACCAATAAAAATCAGCAAATATAAAAATTCATTAATAATTCATAAAATTACATTCTTGAAGTCAGAAAATTCAATATGGCAATCATAAAGAATAAATAACATTAGCTCCAATAATTCTTTAACTTAACTGATAAATTAGATGTTCGACAACTAGCCAAGAAGCACGCTAAAAGGTATGATTCGGCCTGCAGGTTTTGCAAAAAAGGAGGCGTGGCCGAGCGGTTTAAGGCAGCAGTCTTGAAAACTGCCGTAGGGGTGACTCTACCGTGAGTTCGAATCTCACCGCCTCCGCCATTACCGCATCCATACAAATCCAAAGCCAAAGCAATCCACGACAAGCTACTCATCAAGCCAATCTATCCCGTAGAAATTCAGAATAATCCGTTAGAAGCCAATAAAAAATGTAAGACCTCTGCACAATTGCGCAAATTTGCTGTGATAATGAGAGAAATATCCAAATGACCTTTGTTATGCGTGTCATTTTGGCAAAAAATTAAGTTTTTCCTCTTTTTAAAGGGAGTTTTTTCCCTTATGCAGCATTTGGACGGACTACTCCCCTTGGTGGCTTGTCCACGAAAATTTTGTTGACAGCTTTTTTTAGATTCATGCAGATGCTTTTCAGCATAACTTGGGCGTTTACTTTTACCGTGCCGAAACACTGTTCAACAATATAGCGTTTTTTGCTGATCAATTTATTCGCCAGCTCCTGGCGTGCCGAGAGCGGTTTGTTCCTGTACGCGTGATGCATGATTGCGCTCTTGATTTTGTGCTTTCTTAGAAACTGCCCATTGGCGTTGCTGGCCGATCCGGTTAGGCGTGAAATCCTTAGAGAAAAGAAAGTGCAATTGAGCTAATACTTTCCTTACTGACAAAATACCGTCTTCTTACTTCCGCAATAATATCCATTGTTAACACTCCAGAGTGGAAATTTTTCAACGCTGTTTCACTCAGAACCCTGGTAAGTTTTGCTCGCTGATTAACACTCGTTGCCCTCTATTACGTCTGAGTTCACGACAGACTGTGGGATTTATCCACTCCAATTTCATTCGCAACTCCGGTTTGATTAAATCCCGCTTTAAGTAACCCCTATATCTGATGTTGTTGCTCCTAGGTGAGCTGATGGTAGTGCTTCATCTGCACTCCTTTTATTTGATTGTTCAAGAAGCTCAGATACTAACGCAGCCTTGCCTCCTGTTAATCTTGTAAAAATTGCACTTCAGACTTAAATCCATCAAAATCAATAAAGCACCCCGCCGCAAGCAGCGGGGTATTAATTTCGCTCTTCAATCTGCTGGTTTTCAACCAGCTTTCGCCCCAAGGGGCGGGGAATTAAACCCGGAAGAGATTAAGCAAATGAATTTCAATGAAAGTTATATTTCTTACACCCCCCGGAATCTGAATCTTTTATAAGCCACATTACCACTCAACTTTGCCTGCAAGTGCCCAAGTCAAACCACCGTCGGTTGAAATGTAAGCGTTTGCTCGTGCAATACCTATAATAGTGGTATCAAGTGCAAAGTTAGGAGATATGCGAAATTCTGTAAATTGAATATTTTGTTGCAGTAATGAAGTACCTATATTTTTCGAGGATATTATGCCCCCACTATTATTCAGAGTAATCCGATAGAAACCTTTTCCATGAACGATGGCAAAGATAAGGCTATCATTAGAAAAATTAGGAGAAAATTCAATTTGCTGGATAGCGGTTCCCGGCCCTATATGGTTTTGAGTCATTGTAACCCAGTTAATGCCTCCATTCTTTGAACGATACAAGCCATTACTTGTACCGGCGAAGACTAATTTGTCCGTGGCGAATTGCGGCGAGACGGCAATTGATAAATGTTGTTGTCCCGGTAGACCACGTAGTGTGATTAAATCAAATTTCTGCGATTGTAACCAACTGTCACCTCCGTTAATTGTACGCCAAATCTTCCCGGAGCGAGTTGCAGCGAAGGCGGTACGGTCATTTGCGTAGTTAGGGGAAATAGCCAAGTTTACAATATGCGAAGTAGTGGGGACGCCTCGCAGCCCGCGCCAACTATTCCCGCCATCAAGTGTTTGTAGAACTCCATGTGATCTTGTGCCAACATAGATTTCTCGGTCGCTCTCAAACGTGGGTGACAAAACAAATGAATTGATATAGACAGAAAATGGTGAGATTTCAGGTATTTTCGGAATAAACTTTGTAGTCCAATTTTGTCCGAAGTCGTTGGAAAACCCAATATGTGTGGTATTTCTTGTGGCAACAGCCGTAGGCGGGCCTGCCTGATTTTTAGCAAAATCGACATCGAAAGCACTCATTGGAAGATCTAGACTACTTGGAACTGGCCAACCGGTTCTATCGATAGTCCATGTTGTGCCATGATCGGAAGAGCGGTATAAGCCTCCGCCAAAATATGTTGATGCAATCATACTTTGGTCATTGATGAAATTTGGCGACAAAGCCAAGCCTGTTAGCAGATTTTTGCGAGTTTGTTTTTGGGTCCAGGTAATGCCGCCATCTTTCGAGATGAAAAGCCCGTCGTACGCAGAGAGAAAGACCGTTTGGTCCGTCAAAAATGTGTTAGATACTTGTAATTCGCTGAATTCCTCCAATGCGCTCGTTTGTCCGGTAACTACTGCTCCAGATGAGTGATATGTCCAACTGTCGCCGCCATCGGTTGATTTATATACAGATTTAGTTAAGCTGGTGCAGAAAACTGTGCGATCAATTAAATAGTTTGGAGATAGTGATATATTATTGATTGTTTCCAATGGTAAGTTGGCAGGTTTATTGGTGAATGTTACACCCGTATTACTGCTGTAATAGATTCCGTCACTAGTAGCGAGAAATACCTCTTTAAGGTTTCCTCCCGAAATTGCTATGTCGTAAACGGTTAATCCGGTAGTATTTCCGATACCGTTCCAGGTGAAACCCCCATCGGTGGATTTTAGTAGACCTCCACTCTTATTCACTGAAATAGCTGTCAGGTCAGTCGTGAAGCTGGGTGATACTGCGACCAGCTTTATGCTCGCAGATGCATCTTGCACTCTGGTCCAAGCCGCGTCTGTTTTGGAGCGTCGATAAAGTTGACCGTTTAATGTGCTCAGAAAAAGCACATAATCATTATTTCCCAACTTTGCAATTTTTAATTGATTTACTCTAAGATTGAAAAGACCGGTATTAAAAATCTCCCAAGAATTTCCTTCATCCAATGATCGATATATACCATCGCCTTTAGTCGTGGCAAAGACTGTACGATCGGACTCATAGTTTGGTGAGACACGAACGCCAATTTCCGAGAATACATTGTCTAGCCCATTTGGGAGCCTGGTCCAGGTCGTGCCGCCATCGGTTGATCGCAGAATGTTGGTATATTGATCCGAGGTCAATTCTCCATCGGTGGCCAGGAAGATAGTTTTGTCGTTAGCAAAATTGGGGGAAATACCTAATCCATAAACCATATCGTGTGGATTATGGGCGCGAAGATTATTGCTAATGGCGCAAAGTGATATAAGAACGAGAAATAATGTTACTTTAATTTGGAAAAACTTACTTTGCATTTTTGCCTCCGATTAGAACGGGTAATATTGTGTTCTTTCTGAATAATCACACCTACTCGATAATGAGCCCTAACGCCTATATCATGGACCATTCTTGCATTGTGAATCTGCTCTTGATAACCAATTAGATTACTTTTTTAAGATGCGTGATTTTAGTACTGCAAGTTACTGTAAGTGTGGCTTGGTAAATTGTTTTAGCTTCTAATATTCCAAAGCTTTCAATTGAAATACTTATTGTTGTTAATAGTGTTCGAGCATTAAACATCATTACTCAATGACAGATTTCTTTAAAATTGAAATCAACTTGCACCAGAATTATTATTTTTCTCAAGGGCTTTTAGTTTTTGGCGGTTAATTAATATTCTTATAATCCTGCTCATAAGACAAGTGACAGGCTGCAGTAATTATGTAGTCGTACTGTACTAATTTTATCCTGGGATGTATGTAGGAATTCACTGATTTATAAGGATGTTATTGAATAAATAGAACTTGGCGGCAAGAAAATATCTTATCTGGAATAATGTTGAGAAGTATCATCAGCAGATAAGCCAATTATGTCAATCAACATCCAAAATTTACCAAGGTAAACATCCAAAGAATTTACAGTCAAAAATTTTAAGAATCTAATTTTTCTTTGTTTTCTTGAAATAAATAGAAAAATTTTAATGTTGATTCCAACATTTCCCTAATAAATTTTGTGAGACCTTTGCAAAACTCAACAAATTATCAAATTCGTTACAATTTCTGATTTTTTTGTGAGTACAGGAATATTTTTTAGTCATTTCCTTACTGAAATGACGCGAACTATCACTTTCATTGATCATTATCGGCTTAGAAGAAGCATTTGTCCCATGATTGCAATTGTATCTGCTTATTAACATACAATCTTGGCAGCCTTTTCAGGTTGTATGCCATCGCTTGTAAAACATGCCTGGCATGCGTTGGTGTTAATCGTATCCTGAAACAAGACAGTACCGAATGATCACGGAACATCGTCTTCCAGACTTAGGCTCATAAACCGCATCACGTGCAGATTCGCGTTAGCCCTGTCTTCAACTGATTCATCACTGAGTCCACCGTGCCAAATTCCTGTCAGCAACATTTTGAACAGCAGCAGGCCGGGATAGGCAAAACGGCCTGCGGCATCAAATGTCGGGGCATAATGTTCAGCGATTGTTTTTTCTACCGGTTTCCAATCAATCAGGCAATCGATTTGAATGAGAAAATTTCCTTTGCGAGTGCGGCGGGTGACATCAAACTCTGAAAAACTCACATCAATTAACTCAACAATATGATTCAAAACATTATTGTATCATTTCCCAAACCTAAAAATCACTTTAGCCGTGCAAAGTTCTCTTTGCATGTTGATTAACAGCTTAGAATCAATCGTAATAAGCTATTCCTCGTTTTGCAACTTAGCAAATGCTTCTAACGGTAGCCGAAACTCAGCAAATCATAGTGACTTTATTTCATTAATATTGACGTTAACGGCCATATCAGGCGCAAGTCTTCTAGCCGAAGTCTAAACTATCTCTAAATTGGGTACTTGACCGGCGTGAAAAAACTGATCCAATGTGAATAAAACGGTGATCATTAGCTGTACTACATCAAATGTATTGCGATAACCCATCGAAATTTGCGATATGCAGTCCTAACAAAATTGTTAATGAAAGAACCTTTGCCATGGTAGAACATATGAATTTACCCTTACTCCTTATTCGAATGTATCCATGTTCGGTAACGCACATATTTTCGTGTTTTTTTAATCTATTATTAATTCGTAATTCCACGGATACTGAGTAAAAAATGCTTGAAGATCATTAAGATCACGAGTTCTGCCCACGCCGATATTGATTTATGGATATTTCCAGCAAGCCAGAAATCTGGAGAAAGGGTATGAATTGGAGCAAAATCATATGAATAATATGGAGAAATTGAACACCTTCAATGGCAAAGGATATGAATTACAACGCTGTTTATACTGGTACAAAAATAAGGTGGTGGTTAGCAAGATCGCCTCTTGTCATATTATTGTTATTCAGCCTCGTTGGAAAATCACAGAGTGCGAGTTTTGAAGGTGCCTCAGATGTAAAAAAGCATTCGAACCCTTTTTTTGACATCTGCCAAAAACAACTTGTTGATTACCCACTTCTAAAGGCAGAAATCGACAAACGTTATTCACTCGGTTCAGATGTTTCTGTATTACTCTCGGATATTAAGAAAGGCTTTGGAAAGCCAATCTCAGAAAAAAAGGTAAGGGATTATCTATTTATAACAAACAAAAACGAAGGCGCCGAAAATAGTTGGCTTTATTCTTTTAACAAAGCATGCAATTACTCAACTAAATATAGCAGTATGCAATGGAATATCCATGTTCTTGCTGATCTGGCAAAAAAAATTACTACAATTAATGTCCGGCCAATAATAGCAATAACAGAAATATCTGATTCTAGTTTGACCCATGTACCATTTTACTTTGAGTATTTTACTAACGATGAAGATACTCAAAGGGCATTGTGGAATCTGACGGGGACCGGCACACCCAAAAGTAAAATACAGAAATTGATGGCAGGAATTGATGACGTATATGGAAGTATAGAAACAATCAAACCAAGAAATGAAGAGAATCTCTTGATATATCGGTACCGTTACAACGCAACAACTTTTATAGCTTCAAGAGTAGCACCTTGGGAATTTATTTCCATAGTAATTTGGGAGTTTAATGAGCACGATAGATTAATCAATTTAACTGTGCGCTGAGCTATGAACTCAGTCGGAAAATGAACTTATTTTACTTTTATTTTTAATAATTTCAAAGGAGTTTACATGTCAAAAATTAGCATTGAATCAAGAGAGATTTTTGCTGGACAGGATCATTTATATTTAATTTTTCAAGATAGTGCTGGTCTGGAATTTGTGATTAGGGGTGGTCCGGAAGATAATAATCCCTTGGATTTTGGAGATATAGTTACCGATGTTAATGTTCCTATTGCAGAATCAGAGGATGCGCGAGGAAATGACACACCTGTTGAACGAGGAAATCGGGAATTAGATCTTGGTGGAAGAACAGCGGAAGATGTATGGGAAATCATGAAGCAGCAAGCAACGAATATTAACAATGCGGGGATTGATTACGACATAATTATCTCTGCTCAGAATAGTAACTCTACTATTGCTTCAGTTCTCAATTCCATTGGCATTGCAGTTGCCTCAAATATACCATTAAACACCGATGCAAATGACCTTCCTGGTGTCAGCAATCTTCTCACGCTTGATACTACTTTAATTGGCACGCCTGCGAATGATTTTATCTCTGGATATGTTGGCAACGATACTCTTCTCGGAGGCGATGGAGATGACAATCTTCGTGGGAATAGTGGCAATGACGTTATCGACGGCGAATTAGGAAATGATTTCTTGGTAGGCGATTTGGGCAATGACATTCTCAAAGCTGGATTTGGACAAGATGCCTTAAATGGCGGAGCAGGCAATGACATATTCGGTTTTTATGCGTTGGGCCATTATGAAGTTCAAGATTTTATTCTTACTGAAGATCAAATATTTTTCGATTCAGTAAGAACAGGGCTTAACAATATTGATGCGGTCAATCAGGCGATTACCGCTGTTAACCAAAGAGCCGATGGCGTAACGGTCGAATTTGGCCCCGATGCATCCGTAGATCTAATTGGCATCAATTTCTCTGACATTACTGCTGATATGGTTGGGTTTGCTTCCTGATCAATCTTTTAATAATTGCTGTTAAGTCTAAAAAGGGGATTCTGTCGCAAATATTCGTAAAGTGCAAAGTCACACTTATCTGCGTGCACAGTCATCCTGCTAAAGCCAAAAACTGCTTATAAGCGAGTATATTTTCATTAGACAGTTGTCCCTTCCGAATCATGTGTGCGGTTTAATTGAATCATTACACGCTTTGGTGAGTTGCTTGAGAAAACCATTCTCACCGATGCAATCTTTAAGTCGGTCGGCAGGGATTTTGGTGTGATCATTTTTACTCCAAAAGTATATAAGCAGTTTCCTGCTAAATGACCATTTACACAAAATTATTTACATCTCCACAGCTAGTTTGTAACAACGTAATCTCCTGGAAAATTCCTGCAATGCACTGATGTCACTTCCCTCGGCACGCTGACACCAGTTCTCCAATTGCTTTACCAGCTGTTCTTTGGATGTAGTAGAACTATTCCACAAAGCGGCCAGATCTTGTCGCATTGAATAGGTCGTGCTCAGTATATGACTGGAATGGAGTGCCTGATCCAGGGCTTCCTGCTCTTTCTCTGTCATCAGACCGACTTCCCTTTGCAACCAATGCCTAACGGCTTCGAGTGCGCGGGCATCTTGCAGACCTGGAATAGCTCGGTTCCTAAGTTTGCGAATCTCAGTTATTGTGGATTGATTCAGGTATTTGGAAAAGTTGGATAGCACATCGTAGCGGTGTGTAATTATGGCCCGTAAAGTTTCTTCATCGCAAGGAGTCTTGGCCGGATTGAGATGAATCTTGGGCGTCACTTTGCTAACCATAGCCAAACCCAGCATTTCAAGAACGCGAATGTACATCCATCCGATG
>RRZU012267432.1_pt1 | contig 47289 bp, 41 predicted proteins | sample 2165561 | NCBI WGS metagenome assembly RRZU01 (sample SAMN10456909, study PRJNA506462) | wastewater metagenome | isolation source: wastewater sludge | place: USA: Moscow, Idaho | reverse complement strand
GCCACCTTCAGGTTATTTTGTACATACTCTTCCCCCAGTTGCCTGTAGTGCTCGGTTTGAAACTTCTCTAGGGTGTAGGCCTTAATCAGCCGTATAGAAGTGAGGACAGCCCTGGCCGATTCGGTTAAGAGGGAAAATTGCGCCTGCACAATGTTAAAGCGATTATGCAGCATGCCCGATAAGACCTTAGTACAGACCACGAGTATGGGCATGGGCAAGAGGACCAAAATAGTCAGCTGTACATCAATGGCCAGCATAAAGGCCAGGGCTGCAGTGGACATGATAGCGGCATCCACAGCGGCGACAAGCCCCATGCCAAATGCCATTTGCACCACGCTTAAGTCATTGCTGGCATGCGCCATGAGGTTGCCAGTGGTCCAGCGTTCGAAAAAGGGCTGATCCATGCAGAGAATGTGTTGAAATAACCGGTTGCGCAACGAGACTTCCAGTAAACGGGAAAAACCGATAATGAGATAACGCCAGACAAAACGCATCACAGCGATGGTGAGGGCAAAAATAAAAATAATGACCGCCATGCGAGTCAACAAGGCGTGGGTGGCGGTTCCGGCTGCCAGGGCATCCACGGCAGTTTTGACGAACCGCGGGATCAGAAGCTGTAGCAGGTCAACACTGATCAGGGTAACAAAACCCACCAGCAAGCGTAGACGATGCTTGCGCAGCATGGGCTGCACAAGGCCGTACAAATCACGCAGACTCGCCATGGGGGGCATATTTTGTGTATCAGAAGGCTCTTTAGAATGATGTTTTGCTTTCAATATGTTCACCGCAAAGACGGCAGCAGCATTTCATAGGCAACTGTAAGTAAGATGAAGTGTTCAGGGTCTCCACCCTTATCCGGATGTAACTCCTGGGCTTTTTTTCGGTAAAGCCGACTTAAGGTTTTTCTGTCCAGCTCCAGTAACTGCTCCTTTTGCAAATCAAAGATGCGCAAGGCCTCAACCCGGGTCATGCTGCCCGTGCCTGCGGAAGCCGAGGCGCTCCTGGTATGTTGGCGCCATTGCCGGCGTCCCTCATTAAAGGGTTGCCAGGAAAATGACTCAGCGATGCCATAGTCAAAATACATAAAAAGATAACGCAGAATGTACTGGGGTAAGCAGCTATCTCTTCTGAAACCGCGCCAAAAAAACTCATCAGCCGCCAGGACACAAAACTCTTCCAGGAAAAAAGTGTCTACTTTTTCTCGATCGAGGGCCTGCGGCATGGATCGCGCATAGCTCTCCTGAAAATGGCGCTGCAGATTAAAAATTGAAAAGAGGTAATACTGGTATTCCCGAGCCGACAACCTCTGTTCCTGCATAAGGATGAGTTGTTCTCGTTCATCCCGGGATTTATCCAGCAAGGGGACATACAAAGCCGACGTTTTTTCAATGGCCTGCACCGAACTTCGCCCCAGGCGCAGAAAATGCAATCGAGCCCGGTCAAAGTGATGGGTTTCCAGCATGGCTCGCTGCCGTTGTGCCTCATCAGCCTTTTTCCAGTTCCGGTGTTTGTACCGATCCCGAAAAGGCTCTAACTTGCTGCGAATTGCCTGGTCAACATAGGGGAAAAAAATGTCTTCCAGTTCACTGTAGGGCGTTTGTATGCCCTGGTCGCGCAGTCTTTTCAGCAGGACTTCATCAATATAAAAAGAGTTCCCTCCCTCATAGACAAGGAAGGCTTCAGGGTCACGGCCAAGGTGTACAATATCACGGGAGACAAAGACTTCTCCCTTTTCATAGGACTCCCGCAAGATAAATTCATAGCGATTGGGAGCGCTTTCCGTGCGGGCGAGATACATAAATTATTGGTTTGGGTCTCAAAAAAATAAAGTACTGATGCGGCAGGATCGGCTAATATTTTCGAAAAAAATTTTTGGCTTCTAACCATGCTTATGAACATTAAAAAGAGGCATTCTCGATGCTTTTTTATGCTCCCCGCTTTCCTCAACAGCATACTAGCAAAGCCAGACCTAGCCTTTAATTATGTGCACAACTTGCAAGAGAAGCAAGCCTCAATTCTTACCATTCATTTTTCTTTCAATGAATTCCTGCCGGAAAACCCGTTCGCGAAAAAAGATAACCGTATTCTGCCGCCGACCGGCTAAACGCGTCTGCTCCGGGAGCATGCTAGTTCTTTCATGCCGCATTATGGACATTTTGTAATCAATGGTCGGTATTAAGGTATTATCAAGGTACCAGGCATAGAAAAGACCAAAAAAAAGCCCTGGCGGAGTGAAGCCCTCCGTCAGATTAATGGTCCTGGTATACACGCCCTTGGCCTGCGGGCTCGGATGCATTCTGGTGAGTTGCAGGTAGCTGTTGATATCTTCAGGAGAAAGAAAACTGTTCAGGTCGGCCCCAGTCCGGGTACGCAACCTGTAGAGGAGGCCTACGGCGTTCCCCTGCCAGTAAAGGGGCTCCATGCGTTTTTCCTGGGCATAGTTACCAAGCACAGATTGACCAAGGGCAATGAGAAAGGCTGCTTCGAACCTTTTTTTATCACGACTGACATCCTTGCGTATCTTGATCTGCCCATCGGTGGGATCATAAAAGGAAAAGACATTGTCCCATTCCTGATTTCTTTTCCACGACTCTGTACTCACCAGACTGATGCCGCGCAGGGTATCGAGATGGGCCAAGGGAATATCCGGGTGTTGCCAGAAAATCTGTAAGAGCTCTTTTTCTATCTCTTCCCTCTTCTTTCGTTCAAACAGTTGTTCTTCCCCTTCACCAAAGGGCGTATGTAAAAATCGAAAATCTCGCAATCTTTCCTGAAATTGCTGAAAACGGTAACAGGGGGCCATACCCATTGTGGATGTAAGGGTAACAGCGCCTAAGGGTTTGGGCAAAGGTTCATCTAGTGGCACCGGCTTAACCAGGCCCCATTGCCAGAGAGCCCACAGAGTCTTAGTGATTTTTCCCAGGGCATCCGGATCGTGCTGAATACGTTTCTGCGTACGCAACAGTTCAGGAGAAAAAACAGTCGCCTCCACAAGCCCTAGCCCTAGCCTATGCACTAGTTCTCGATCTAAAAAAATGGGCTGTTTTTCTTCAAGGGCGTATTGCTGTAGCACCGAACCGGGAATATCCGCCATGTTCAAGGCAATGACATGGGAAAAAAGGTTTTTTATTCCCCCAGGAATATTCCGGTGATAGGCATAGATAAGATCCGAGACATAAAACTTCCTGTCCGGAGCATCCCGGGTGGCGTCGGTTTCACCCTTCTGCACCCAAATATTGGCCACCAGTAATTTCAAGGCTTTTTTGTTGGCTCGGACTGCCTCGGGTACCCCTGGAATCTGCAAAATAGGCATGATCGAGGTATAAAGGCTGCCGGGGGCAAAAAGAATTATGTCGGCCTCTGCAATAAGCGGCAAAAGTCGGGGATGCAGAGCGGGATCGCCATAATAGGCAAGTAAGGTACGGTCCACTGGATAGCGCCGGCGCGCCTCTCCGGATTTATTCTCGCTCGTCACCAAAACGCCATTACTGTAGAGCATACATAACTCAGCCGGATTGAGCATCGCTGGCAACACGGCGTCTGTTCGCAGGCCAAGTGCTATTGCCATGTGGCCAAGCCCATACTCAATAGCGCGGTAGACAGCCTGCGGTCTATGCTTAAGATCTTGAAGAGTTACCGAGGTATCAAGTTTTTTATAGATGGCACTGGCTAGAAGAAGATTACCCACACACTGGGGCCTCTGCAGGACAGGGCACAGGCGGCTGTCGGTGAATAGGGCGTCAATTAAGCTTACAAAATAGGCAAAGAGGTCTTCAGGGAACTCACTTTCCTGTATGCCCATTTCAGCCAGTAGCTCCATTGGCCCGCGGGGCTTGTTGGTGAAACGATAATTAAAAAGGACATGCAGGGCCTCGATTAAGGCCTGGCCATTTGCCTGATGAAAGCCATATTTCCGAGCTAGATCTGGCAGTTTCAGGGCAGCTAAAAGTACATGCCGCAGATCACCCAGGGCAATCAGGGGAAGATCTTTGCGCAACTCCCCGGTTGAGCCGCCATCGTCTGTCACACAGACCACACTGTGCAGATGGGGGAAGTAGCACTTTAAACCGGCAGATGAATGCTGAGCCCAATCAGTACGCCGGGAATCTCCACCAATAATTGTCGATAAACCGGTACCACCACCAAAGACCACCACCTTCACCTCTGCAGTGCTGGCGTTTTCGACCAGCGACCGTAATTCACTATACTGTTTCAATAAATGGGACGGCACCCTGTACGGGTTTTCCCCGAGGAGGAGAGCAACAAGATTTTCTTCTATGTTGCTGCCGGGGAGCAGATCAAGGGCTGTATATCGCTGCGCAAAGAGCTGGTCTAAAAAAGAATTTGCATACTCCGAGTTTTCTTTTTTCGGCGATTTCATCTCCTTTTTATCAACCCTTTGCCAGATAATGGAAAAAGTTGCTGGGCCATAACTAAGCCAATTGACCTTGCTGGCGTAAAAGGTTTTCCACCTTTATTATGTCCATGGGTGTATCGACCTCGGCAGAATCGTTTTTGGTAAGGACAACGCGAATGGTATATCCATTTTCCAAAGCCCGCAGCTGCTCAAGTTTTTCCAGGTGTTCCCATTGCCCCATGGGCAAGGAAACAAAGGTGGATAAAAATTTTTTCCGGTAGGCATAGAAACCTAAGTGTTTATAATAAACAGGGAGATCAACACCCTTTTCCCGGCAGTAAGGGATGGCAGCCCGGGAAAAGTAGAGGGCATTCCACTGGTTATCAAACACTACCTTTACATGATTAGGGTTATCTATTTCTTCAGGAAGAACAATCTCATAGATAAGTGTTGACATAGAAAGCGTCGCATCTTCAAGGAGGGGCCTGGCAACCTCCTCCACAATCTCCGGGGCAAAAAGAGGTTGATCGCCCTGGATATTGACAATTACATCCTCGGAGTCTAAGTCCAGTTTCTCAGCTGCTTCGGCTAGGCGATCCGTGCCGCTGGCATGGTTCCTTTTGGTCATAACCCAGGAGCCGCCAAATGCGTCCACTGCCTCGGCAATACGCATATCGTCCGTGGCGACCACCACCTGATTGAGCAAAGCAGAGGCTTGAGCTCGCTCAACAACGTGCTGTATCATGGGTTTCCCGTTAATCTTTGCCAGTGGTTTCCCTTCAAAGCGTGAAGAATGGTAACGGGCTGGTATAATGGCACAAATGGATGATTGCATAGAAGTGTGCTTTGGAAAAAACTGGAACTATGGCCTTATTTGTCAAAAAAAATACCATCTCGCCAAAGAAAACGCAATGAACAAGCAAGAATGCGCACCATGCCATCTCCATGACCAGGAAGAGATCAGGCGTCCGATCATCTGGGCAGATGAGGATATATCGATTGCTCAGGCTGAACACCTTGTTCAGATTCTCTCTTTGCCGCTCACCTGGCAAAAGCCTTCTGCACCTGGCTTAGTGCTGCACCTGCGTCGGGAAGGCGTAGAGCTTTTTTCTAACGGTGATACCCAACTGCGACAGCCATTTTACGTTGACTTCCACTCGTTGGCACCTCGAGTTCATCATGCAAAAATACAGCAGGAGCTGCTTATAAAGGCTGCCAAGGTACAGGCTTGTACTGGCAATACTCCTCCTATTCTCATTGATGCCACGGCCGGCTTTGGTGAAGATGGCTTTCTCTTTGCGGCGGCTGGCTTTCAGGTAACACTCTGCGAGCAGAATGCCCTTATTGCCTTCCTCCTGCAGGAGGCTTTAATCCGCTCAGCCCAAATGCCAGAACTTGCCCTCATCTGCCAAAGACTTTCGCTGCACCAGGGCGACAGTGTTGATTTTCTTCTTCACCTGGACAGACAGCCGGCCATTGTCTACCTAGACCCTATGTTCCCGGCCCGGCAAAAAAATGCCAAAATAAAGAAAAAATTACAGATTATGCAACTTATTGAGCAGCCCTGTCCCAGTGAACAGAGGCTTTTTGCTGCCGCCTTAAGCGTCTTGCCACAAAAAATTGTAGTAAAACGCCCCGTAAAGGGACCATCTTTGGCGGGCTTAACCCCAGCTTTTTTCTTAAAGGGAAAGGCCGTACGTTTCGATGTCTACCTTCCCCGCTCCATGTCGGCAGCTGTAAGAAACACTATCCTGGAAAACCTATAACCGAGATGCCTTTGCCAAGGCTGAGCAAAGTTTGTCTCGCTGTGCATCAGGCAAGATCACTGGGATCGGGTAAGTCAGTGTACGGTTTAACAGTGCTGCAGAATCAGGCAAGGCCTCTGGGTCATAGATAAAGCGTCTTTTGCCATGCGCCTGAAATGGCCAGCCGTCATGACAGGGGGTTTTCCCGTTCAATAAGTGTTCCCAACGCGGATAATAATGCCAATTGTTTTCACTCCAGCGTATGGGTGCAACACCTGACTCACGCAGGCTCTGCGCCACAGCATCTGCCTTTCCCTTGTTCGGCATAAAAAAGTTTAAAAAAGAGGCCGAATCACCGGAGGGGTCTAGTATATCCCTGAAGCTCACCCCAGGAAGGGCAGTAGCAGCCTGACGTAGTATCCCTTTATTGGCTCGCTGCCTTTTCACTATTTCATCCAATTTGGCGAGCTGAGCCAGGCCAATGGCACCTTGAATTTCCATCATTCGGTAATTAAAGCCAATAAAAGGTCGACCCTCCCCACCTCGCCCTCCAGGGTTAGGGATATGATCGTGACCATGGTCGTGGTATTCAGACATGCGGCGCCACAGATCTTCGTTACTGGTGATGCACATGCCACCTTCTCCGGTGGTGATGGTCTTGACCGAATCCAGGCTGAAGGTGCCGATATCACCAAATGAACCGAGGTGTCGTCCCTGATGGCGGGCACCGGCAGCCTGGGCCGTGTCTTCTATCACAGGGATGCCATGGCGCTTGGCAATGGCAACGATTTCTTCGATGCGAGCGGCCGCCCCCATCATGTGAACCGGGATAATTACCTTTGTTTTGGCGGTAATTTTTTTCTCCAGATCCTGCGGATCCATATTTAAAGACTGATCAATTTCCGTAAAGACAGGAGTGGCTCCGCAATCAAGTATGGCCTCCCAGGTAGCAACAAAGGTAAAACCCTGGGTAATAACCTCATCGCCAGCTCCAATTCCCAGAGCCATCAAGGCAACTTTCAGGGCTGCTGTTCCTGAGGTAACAGCCTGGGCATAGGTGGTGTCGGTATAACGGGCAAAATTTTCCTCAAACTCCTTTACCTTCCACTGTTTGCCGCGTTTATCGGCAAACTCGTAGCGAAAAAGGATGCCACTTTCCAAAACTTCCAAAGCTAGTTTTTTTTCTTCTTCGCCAAAAAGTTCAAATCCGGGCATGGGAATTACCTTTCAAAAAAATTATTTTGCAACTGGCGCTGCCAGGAGACCATTATCAATTAAGCGAACCTTACCGTCAATGTGCACGGCTAGGGCAAGGAGGCTATGTTCATCCAGCTCTTCCACTGGTTCAAGCGAACGACTGTCAACTAAGCTGACATAGTCAATTGCCGTATGGGGATAGGCCAGAATATGCCGCTGCACGGCCATGGCAAGATTGTCGGCCTTCCGCTCACCTCGCGCATAAATACGTTGGGCCAGCTGTATACCGGTATGCAGACTCAGGGCAGAGGAACGGTGCGCCCTGTTCAGATTGGCATTGCGGGAACTCATGGCTAGGCCGTCATCTTCACGCACTATCGGGCCGCCAATTATCCGCACGGGAAAGTTGAGATCCGCGACCAGCCGCCTGATAACAGCGAGCTGTTGGTAGTCTTTCTCACCAAAGACAGCTATATCTGGCTGTACAATATTAAAAAGCTTAGAGACAACGGTGGTGACACCGGCAAAATGACCAGGACGCGTTTTGCCGCAGAGGTGTTTAGTAAGCCCCTGTACCGCCACCTCGGTCTGAAAACCCTTGGGATACATTTCCTTGGCATCTGGGGCAAAAAGAGCGGCGACCTCTTCCCTGCGCAACATGAGCATGTCCCGCTCGAAATCGCGCGGGTAGCGATCCAGATCTTCGCCAGGGCCAAACTGGGTTGGATTAACAAAGATGCTTACCACCACCACATCTGCCTGTTGAGCCGCTAAACGTACGAGGCTTAAATGGCCATCATGCAGATATCCCATGGTGGGAACCAGGGCAACAGCAGCCCCTGTGCGGTGAAGGGTTTGTACCCAGCCCCTTATTTCGTCTGATTTTTTAAACAGTTCCATCATAAGTTCTTTAAGAGTGCAACTCGGCTTTTAATCATTTCACGGCCTGGTGCACTCTGGTTTTGTTTTGCAGGCTGGCTCAGATATTTTTCATACATTTGTAAGGCTTCTGTCTTTTTCCCCTGCTGCTCATAGATCCGCCCCATATTGCCGTAGGCAACGGTCTCAAAACCGGCCATGGCAACCAACTCTTTATTGTAGGTAAGTGCAGCATCCCAGTTTTTAGACTGTTCTTCCAGGGCTGCCAGTTTCCCCAACACCAAAGGAGCAAGCGGTGATTCTTTTGCAAGAGTAGACTGAAGCTCTTTATAGCGCGTCATGGCAGCATCAATTTTACCTGCCTTTTCATCCAGTTTGCCCATGGCAACCTTGGCCCACAGTGCTGAAGGTGTTGACGCAAAATCCTTGTTTACGGCCTCTAGCTGCTCATAACTCTTTGTCTCAGCCTGCAGGGCCATATCAAGCGCAGTGGCCGCCTTAGCAAAATGATACTCCTGATAGCTGGTGTAGCCAGCAAGGACAACGCCAGAAACGAGTACAAGGCCAACCGCCAACCAGACGGCCGACTGATTACGACGGATAAAACGAATAACCTTAGGTGGCAGGTTGAACTGATCAAGCAAACCCATTTCCTGAAAAAGCGGAGGATGTTCAACCACTTGTATTTCTTTTTGTTTTAGCTCAGATGACATAATCTACCCACTCCTAGCAAATAAAAGGCGAAAAAACTGTGCCTAACTCGGCACTTTAGGCCAGTCTTCTATAGTACATCAGCAGAAAAAAACCAGCAAGTTCTAGCACAAATTGCAAGGCAAAATCCTGCGGCCTTTCCATTATCTTAAAAGTGAAACACTGATCACCAGTCCGCGAAAACCGCACGACGTGCAGCAGCTGAACGGCGCAACAGCGGAATATGGGTGTCAATATAGTCAAGAATGACAGCTTGTTTGCCAGCAGCCGGGCGGACGATACGCCCTGCCACCTGCAAGAGACGGCCTTCAAATTTAATGGGCGTTGCCAGTACCAAGGTGTCGAGCCCACTGCAGTCAAAACCTTCGCCAATAAGCTGCACAGTGGCAACAAGCACCTGCACATTGCCCGCCTGCACCTGTTGCACAACGGTCTCCCTTTTTTCTTCTGCTGTCTGCCCGGTAAGGAGCGCTACCTTAAGCCCCAAATCTTCCAAACCCTGGGCTAAGAGCTCGCAATGGGCACGCCTGTCTGAAACAAGTAAGACAGTGCCTTGGCCTTGCCGTGCAAGCTGGGCCGTATCGTTAATAATAAGTTTATTCCTGTCGGTATTTTGCGTCAGGGCCTTTAACAACTTGGCATAGTCATCGCGAAAGCCGTAGGAAAAATCCGTTGTCTTCTGAATCAGCTCTGGCTTGAGCACAGCGCCGCTGGCTGCCAACATGTTGTTGTCCACTCGGTGTGCCCTGTCGCCCATGTACATGTAGATGAGCCTTGTCATGCCGTCGTCTCGACGAAAGGCGGTGGCTGAGAGGCCAAGCATGTACATGCAGTCAAAACCGGCTACGGTATCGGTAAAAAGCGAGGCCGGCACTCTGTGACACTCATCGACTAAAAGATGACCGAAGTGAGGGTTTAATTCTTGCACATACTTTCTTGCCGTATTGACGATGGCCACGGTGATGGGTGCAAGCTGATAGTGCCCTCCGCCGACCAGGCCTGCTTCAAGGCCAAGGAATTGCCGTATGCGCTCCTGCCACTGAATAAGAAGCTCTCTGGTATGCACTATAATAAGGGTTGGTTGAGCACGGCGGGCCACCATTGCCAGGGCCATGACGGTTTTCCCGGAACCAGTACCAGCCTCCAGCACACCAAAGGAATGGGCACTGACCGCCTCAACGGCCTCAAGTTGATAGGGACGCAAGACACCCTTAAAATTGTAGCTGCTGCTTGGCAACAGACGCCGCCTATCATCGAGCGACGGCGTTTCTCCTGCAAAACTACGGCAAAGCCGGACGGCCTCATTACCATAGCCACGAGGAAAATAGAAACGATTCCCCTCCTCTCGAAAAAAGAAGAGCTTCGGCTTTATAGCCTTGCCAATCCAGCGGCCGTAGCGTTTGGCATCGGTATACTTGGGATTATCGATGCTAAGCTCTTGGCGCAGCACGCGCACAAGGTCAGGTGGCGCATCAACAAGACAACATTCGGAAGTAACAATAAGCTGCATTACCATGAAAAAAAAAGAGTATCGCCAACTCCTTGAAGAATGGAAGAGAGTGAGTATAAAGATTCAATCTCGAGGGAAAAGCCAACTTTTTTATTGCTACCCTTCCCTATGAAAAGGTATCTTTCAGCTCTTTTTACCTTAACCAAAAATTTCTCCTATGAAAAAGACTGCTTTTTGTTTTTTTGTTCTTCTCCTCTCCCTCTCCGCAACCCTTGCACAGGCACAAGAGCGTGATATTGTTCTGACTTTGCCAGCGGAAACCATCCAAGCCGCCATCAAGAAAATACTGCCCTTAAAAATCCCAAATCAGGGCGGGACAGTTGAGGGGGATATAATTGTAGAATCTTTGGATCACCTTAGCATTCAGGATAATGTTATCTCTGTCAGCGGCGTGCTCGGCGGCAAAAATCTCTTTATTAACACAACGGTTGCCAACAACCCCTTGCGTCTGCAGCTGGGCCAGGTGCGATTGCCCATCAACTGCAACCTCTTAACGAGGTTTGACGCAGCCAAAAGAAAGCTTTTTGTCAGCCCCCGCTTTGCCCCCGCAAAGACCAATCAAGATGCCGACCTATCAGGTCTTTTGGATGGCCTAGCTGGAAAAGAGTATCAGGTTGATCTTGATGCGCTTAAGCAACTTAACTTGGAGGTTGGCGAGCGCACCATCCCCGTGCAAATGCAAACAACAAATATAGTTGGAAAAAATAACGCGCTTACTTTTTATCTTAGGCCGACAATCGGCAATCAATCAGTCCGTTGATTTCTCATGCTGAAAGGTGGTGAATATGGCTATCGACTGTCTTTTTTGCAAAATAATCGCTGGCGACATCCCCAGTAAAAAAGTGTATGAAGATGAGGCTGTCTTTGCCTTTAGAGACATTGCGCCCCAGGCACCCATGCATATCCTGGTTGTCCCCAAAAAACACCTGCATGGGCCAGAAGCGGTGCAGGAAGAAGACGAGAGCGTAATTGGCAAAATGGTGCGGACTGCAAAGGAAATTGCCAATACGGAAGGTTTGACAGACTACCGACTGGTATTCAACAATGGCGCTGGCGCCGGGCAAACAGTTTTTCATCTGCATATGCATATCTTGGGAGGGCGCTCACTGGCTTGGCCTCCGGGCTGATGAGCATTTTCAACTATACCATGCCGTACAGATAACGCAGAATATCAGTACGAGTAATTATACCCACCACCTCTTTACCCGAAGTGACCGGTAAATGGCCAATATCCTTCTGTACCATGAGTTGTGCTGCCTCACGAACGAGGGCATCTGCTCCTATGGTCATCACGCTTCTGCGCATAAAGGCCTTCACCGGGCTGTCCCACTGTTTACGCAGAGTCAGCTTCTTCAAATCCCAGAGTACCACAATCCCTTGAAGATCCGATGAATTACCCACAAGTAGGCCGCGGATCTGCTGATCATGCATAATGTCTCGCACCTCATGCATGGGGGTCTCGGGCGGCACTGTCATAACCGGTGAGGACATAAGCTCTGCCACTAGAGGGCCCTGCGCCGCCACAGTATGCAAAGAGGCCAGAATCATATCGCGGATATCCGTGGCGCTGCCCTTCTCCTTTTTGATAGTGACAGCAGCTGCCCCAGCATGTCCGCCACAGCCAAAGGGTGATAACACTGCCCGCACATCAATTTCATCGAGCCTGCTGCGACCAATGACAAAATAATCGCCCTGGGAATTTTCAAAAACAATAAAAACCGCATCGGCATCCACAATGCTTGCGTAGAGTTGCACTACGGCAGCCAGCTTCACATGTTGATCAAGGCGTACAACACCTACACTGATAATTTTGCCTCCTATCTGATACTGCCGGGCGCTGCGCATCAGGCGATAGAGCACCTTTTTCTGCATGTCGTTATAAGCCACGTGCAAAAAATTCACCACTATTTCAAGATCGCCGCCCTGTTCAACTAGATAGGCAGCAGTACGAATATCTTCTGGGGTAGTACCACTAAAGGTGAGCTGGCCGGTATCCTCGTAAAGGCCAAGGAGAAAGAGGGTTGCCTGGGATGGCGTGATGGCAATGCCCTTTTCCTGAATATGCCTGAGCAAAAGCGTAACGGTGGCACCTGTCTGCTCCACATACTGTCTCTGTATAGGCATATCAGTTGCCTGCTGGTGATGATCCCAGAGGATAAACTCAGCCTCTTTGCACTGTTGCAAAAAATCAGCGTTTTCCAACTGTTGCCACTGATTACAATCACAGACGACAACCCGGCTCACCTCACCTGGCTGCACACTCACCTCCAGCGCCAGGTTGTAGGCCGTTTTATGTAAGGAGAGAAAGGTCTGTACATTTTTATTGACGTTTCGAGGGCATATGGCCACTGCTCCCGGATACAGGAGAGTGGCGGCAACGATGGAGGATAAGCCATCGAAATCCGTTGATTTATGAGTTACTGTAATTTGCATGCTTGTTCTCATCACAAAAATAAGAGTGGCGACACAAGAGCTCTGATTGGAAAGTCCAGCCCCTGAAAGCGGCCCGAGACTTGCATAAAATTAAATAGGAGGGTCTGACACAATGCAAGGCATATTTGCCCAGACAGGTGTCGCCAAAAAGGCCCTCAGCTGCCGCAAAACGGCAGATTACGCAGAAAAACAAGTGTCTAGGATCAATTCAAAAGGGGTGCTAGAAAAATGCAGGATTGTGCATTATCCTCTATGACGAGAATGACAATGGCACCAATTTTGTACAAATGCAGCGAAAAATGCACAAAATTGATGTCAAAAATACCCATGCGACATTGATACATCCGTCTCTACTCGCATAAACAAAAGAACTATTGAATTCACTCATTATCAACCTTGAAGCATAAAATCCATGGCAGGACTTTACGATCTCACTGAATTTAAAGACAATTGCGGTTTTGGCTTTATCGCTCATACCAAGGGCACAGCAAGCCACGACTTGGTGCAGCGTGCCATTGAGGCACTCACCCACTTGACACACCGTGGAGGCATAGCCGCCGATGGCCGTACCGGGGATGGTTGCGGCCTGCTCCTGCAAAAACCGGATGCCTTCTTGCGACGGGTTGCCCGCAAGGAATGTGGCCTGGAGCTTGGCGAGTCTTACGCCGTTGGCACGATTATGCTCTCACCCCGACCAGAACTTGCTCAGCTCTCACAAAAAATAGTGGAAGAAGAGCTGGACAGGCAGGGATTGCGCGTTGTCGCCTGGAGAAATATACCAACAAATCCGGGCTGTCTTGGCCCTATTGCCCTCGCTTCGGTGCCGCTTTTTGCCCATTTATTTGTACAAAATGCCGGTTTTTCCGACATGGACTTCAATGCCCGCCTGCTCATGGCCAGGCGCAAGGCTGGGTTACGGGTGGTTAACGACCCGGATTTTGCGGTCATCAGTCTGCACTCTGCAACCCTTGTGTACAAGGGCTTGATGATGCCAGTTGATCTACCGGTTTTTTTCCCGGACCTGGCCCATTCAGAACTACACAGCGCTATCTGCGTCTTTCATCAACGTTTCTCCACCAACACCCTGCCCAGGTGGCAGTTGGCGCAACCTTTCCGACTGCTCGCTCACAATGGCGAGATAAATACCATTTCCGGCAATCGCAACTGGGCCGCGGCCCGTTCCGGTAAATTTAACACCCCTTTACTGCCCGATATCCAGTCCATATTGCCCCTGGTCAACCAGAGCGGCTCTGACTCTTCCAGTCTGGATAATATGCTGGAGATCCTAGTTATAGGCGGTATGGATTTGCACCGGGCCCTGCGCATGTTGGTGCCACCGGCCTGGCAGAATGTGGAACACATGGATGCCGATCTCCGTGCATTTTACGAGTTTAACTCCATGCACACCGAGGCCTGGGACGGACCGGCAGGCCTTGCCATCAGTGATGGCCGCTATGCCGTCTGCGCCCTTGATAGAAACGGCCTTAGGCCTTCCCGTTGGGTGTTGACCCGTAACGACATACTTACTGTGTCATCGGAGGTGGGCGTTCACAGTTATGATCCGGGCGATGTGGTGGCAAAGGGCCAACTCGGCCCGGGCCAGCTTATTTCCGTTGATACAGCCACGGGCGAACTCTTGCACACCAAAGACATAGATGCCAAGCTAAAGGCGCGCCATCCCTACAAAAGCTGGCTAAAAGATAACACTCTGCGCATCCAGGGCAACCTTTCCGATGAGTCCACTCCCCCTCCCTGGGACGATGCGCAGCTCCTGGCCCAAATGAAACGCCATCTGGTTACCTTTGAAGAATGCGAGCAGTTACTAAAACCACTTGCTGAAAGTGGGCAGGAAGCCACTGGCTCCATGGGAGACGATACCCCAATGGCAGTGCTCTCCCAACAGATTCGTCCTCTCACTGACTACTTCCGCCAGCAATTTGCTCAGGTTACGAATCCTCCCATTGATCCTCTCCGAGAGGCGGTGGTCATGTCGCTGGAAACGACCATTGGGCCCGAGCAGCAGTCAATTTTTGAGGAAACCGACCAGCATGCCAGCCGCGTTGTGCTCAGCTCCCCTGTCCTCTCCAGCAAAAAATTCAGCTCTTTATTGCATCTTGACCGCTGGGGTTACAAGGTCAGCAGTTTCTCTCTTAACTATGCCCCGGAAAAGATCTCCTTAAAAGATGCCCTGCTTAAACTCTGTGCAGACACGGCCGAGGCCGTACGAAACGGTAGTGTGCTTATCGTCTTAAGCGATGAGAACATCCCGCCAGATACCCTGCCCATCCAAGCCCTGCTGGCAACTGGGGCAGTGCATCAACACCTGTCTCGCGAGGGGCTGCGCTGCAATGCCAACTTACTCATCGCAACTGGCAGCGTACGGGATTCGCACCAACTGGCCACTTTTATCAGCTTTGGTGCCACGGCTGTCTATCCGTATCTGGCTTACGCTATTGTGCGCGACCGCTGTCAAAAAAATGAACTGGAGTTACCTCCAAGCCAAGCCCTCAGGAACTACCGGCAGGGTATGCGCAAAGGACTTTTGAAAATAATGTCAAAGATGGGCATTTCAACAGTTGCCGCTTACCGTGGCGCGCAACTGTTTGAGATTGTCGGGCTAGACCAGGATGTTGTTGCCACCTGCTTTGATGGTACTCCCTGTCGTATTGCAGGGGCTGGTTTTGCCCAACTTGAAGATGATCAGAAGGCACTCGCCAAAGAGGCCAGCTTCCTGGCTAAACCCATCCGCCGAGGCGGTATTTTGAAGTATATGCACGACCAGGAGTATCATGCCTTTAATCCAGATGTGGTGCTTACCCTGCAAGAGGCCGTCAACAAGGGGGACTATGCCCTTTGGAGCCGCTATACGGCCCAGGTGAACGGACGGCATCCAGCCTTTCTCCGTGATCTTTTAACCATACAGGAAAAAACAGCGCCCATCTCTGTAAATGAGGTGGAGCCTATTTCCTCTATCATCAGGCGCTTTGACACAGCCGCCATGTCCTTGGGAGCACTTTCTCCCGAGGCGCATGAGGCCTTGGCCGAGGCTATGAACAGTTTAGGTGGTCGTTCCAATAGCGGCGAAGGTGGAGAAGACCCGGCACGCTACGGAACGGGCAAGATGTCAAAGATTAAACAGGTTGCCTCTGGTCGCTTTGGCGTCACCCCCGCCTACCTGGTCAATGCCGAGGTCTTGCAGATAAAGATGGCGCAGGGTGCCAAACCAGGTGAAGGTGGCCAGCTCCCCGGCCGTAAGGTAACCGACCTGATTGCCCGTCTGCGCTATTCAGTGCCGGGCGTTACCCTAATTTCGCCGCCACCGCACCACGACATCTACTCCATTGAAGATCTGGCCCAACTTATCTTTGATTTGAAACAGGTAAACCCAGAGGCACTCGTTTCCGTTAAACTTGTCTCCCGTCCCGGCATTGGTACCATTGCCGCTGGCGTGGTTAAGGCCTATGCTGATTTGATCACGGTTTCGGGTTACGATGGTGGCACTGCAGCCAGCCCCATTTCTTCCATCCATCATGCTGGTTCGCCTTGGGAGCTGGGTCTTGCCGAGGTGCATCAGACCTTGCAGGCCAATGATCTGCGCGGCAAGGTTCGCTTACAAACCGATGGCGGTCTGAAAACCGGGCTTGATGTGGTGAAGGCAGCACTTCTGGGAGCAGAAAGTTTTGGTTTTGGCACTGCACCTATGGTGGCACTTGGCTGTAAATATCTGCGCATCTGTCATTTAAATAACTGTGCCACCGGTATAGCCACCCAGCGCGATGATTTAAGGAGCGATCATTACAAAGGAACCGTGGAAAAAGTGGTTAACTTTTTCAGTTTCCTCGCCCAAGAAACCAGGGAACTCATGGCAAAACTTGGCATCCGCAGCATGGATGAGCTAATTGGCCGGGTTGATCTGTTTGCAACAAGCCCAGGCCTTACAGAAAAACAACAGTGCCTTAATCTCAGCCCGCTTATCCATACAGATAAACTTCTGGCGACAAAGCCACGTCACTGCACTCTGGCACGTAACAAACCCTACGATAGAGGTGAGCTGGCAGAACGGATGGTACACGAACTGCTCCCAGCCATTGAACAACAGACAGGCGGTACATTTAACTACACCCTCACCAATGCCGACCGCTCAATCGGCGCTCGTATCAGTGGGGAAATTGCCCGGCGATACGGTAACCTGGGCATGAGTAAACACCCTATAAAACTCAAGTTAACCGGTGTGGCCGGGCAGAGTTTCGGGGCCTGGAATGCGGGTGGCTTAGAGCTGTCTTTAAGTGGTGATGCCAACGACTATGTGGGCAAAGGCATGGCTGGGGGAAAAATTGTTTTACGGCCACCGCACCGCTCGGTCTTTGCCAGTCAGGAAAACAGTATTATGGGAAACACCTGTCTCTATGGCGCCACAGGCGGAAAACTCTTTGCCTCCGGGCGGGCGGGCGAACGTTTTGCCGTACGCAACTCCGGGGCTCATGCCGTAGTGGAAGGTGCGGGAGATCATTGCTGTGAGTACATGACGGGCGGACTGGTTACCGTGCTTGGCCATGTTGGCAGCAACTTTGGCGCTGGCATGACCGGGGGCTTCGCCTATGTTCTTGATCTGGAGAACACCTTTGTTGACAAATACAACCATGAGCTCGTGGAAATACAACGTATCCATTCCGGCTACATGGAAGAACATCGTAACCATCTGCAGCAGGTTATCGAGGAATTCTGCCGAGAAACTAACAGTGACTGGGGTTGGCACCTTTTGGATGATTACCTCGATTACATAGGCAAATTTTGGTTGATCAAGCCAAAGGCGGCAGACTTTTCAGGACTACTGAACCGACTGCATCAACGGGGCGAATAACGCATTAACTTTTTGGGAAGAAGAAACGTGAGCAACAATATCTTTCAATTTCTCGATTTTCCGCGGGCGCTGCCGGAGAAGATCTCTCTACCGGCACGAAAAACCTCGTTTAAGGAAATATATGAATCAAACTCCCAGCAGCTGATCGGGCAACAGGCAGATCGTTGCCTGGCCTGCGGCAACCCCTACTGTGAGTGGCGTTGCCCGGTGCACAATGCCATTCCCCTCTGGCTGAGGTTGGTTGCCGATGGCAACCTCTTTGCCGCAGCAGAACTGTGTCACCAGACCAACAGCCTGCCCGAGGTCTGCGGTCGGGTCTGTCCACAAGACAGGCTCTGTGAAGGGGCCTGCACCTTAAACGATGGTTTTGGTGCCGTCACCATTGGGGCAGTGGAACAGTATATTACCGAAACCGCCTTTGCCCAGGGATGGCGCCCAGATATGTCCCAGGTGCAACCAACCGGCAAGCGGGTGGCCATTATTGGCGCTGGCCCGGCTGGCCTTGCCTGTGCCGATGTTCTGGTACGAAATGGTATTCAACCAGTGGTTTTTGACCGTTATCCCGAGATCGGTGGCCTACTCACCTTTGGTATTCCTGAATTTAAACTGGAAAAAAGTGTGCTTGCTCGCCGCAGAGAGATATTTACTGCCATGGGTGTGGAGTTTCGCCTCAATATCGAGGTGGGCAACGCGGATGCCAGGCAATTACTGGCAGAATTTGACGCCATGTTCCTGGGCATTGGCACTTATAAATATTTAAAGGGCGGTATTCCAGGGGAAGAACTGCCAGGGGTGCATGAAGCCCTCCCCTTTCTCATCGGCAACACAGGCCAACGTTTAGGTTATGCCTCCCTGGCCCCCTACATTGAGACTGCAGGAAAGCGGGTAGTGGTCTTAGGAGGTGGCGATACTGCCATGGACTGTTGCCGCACTGCCTTACGCCAGGGTGCGGCTAGCGTCACCTGTATTTATCGCCGCGATGAAAAAAATATGCCTGGCTCTAAACGTGAGGTGGTTAATGCCCGAGAAGAAGGTGTCAGTTTTCTTTTTAATCGTCAGCCTGTGCGGGTTGTTGGTCAGGAGAAAGCTGAAGGCCTTGAACTGATTACCACCGAACTAGGTGAACCAGATGCCAGTGGCAGAAGACGCCCCGTTCCTGTTGCCGACAGTCTGGTGACTGTTGCGGCTGACATTGTGCTCATTGCCTTTGGATTTCGTCCTAACCCACCGGCCTGGCTTGCTGGTCTTAAGGTTGCGATCAATGAACAAGAACGCATTATTGCGAAAGAGAGTGGAGAATTCCCCATGCAGACCACCAACCCCAAGGTCTTTGCCGGCGGCGATGTGGTGCGCGGTTCTGACTTAGTGGTAACGGCAATCTGGGAAGGCAGGCAGGCTGCCTTGGGTATCCTATCTTATTTGCAGGCTGCAACCTAACATCCTTTTTGGGCAAACATGGAACTTAAATAAGATACCAGCGGACTTTTTTGCTTAGCAGAAAAAAATATTTTTTTGGGCCAAGCAGCCTCTCGCATCTTCTTTGCCAATTGTGCTCAATAGAGATATAGTAGCTGCCCATGCCGTCAGCTCACTTACCATCTTTTTTGCAATAGAAAATCTGTGGAACTCGATTTAGCTCACCTTTGGCAGCATTTGGGGTGGCCCTTGCTGCGCCTGCTCATTTACCTCAGCATCGGCCTTCTCGTTGCCCTTTTCATTGAATCACTGAACTGGACAAAAAAAATTGCTGTCCTTGCCAAACCACTCACTCGTTTTGCCCACCTACCCACCGTGGTAGGGGCATCTTTTTCCCTATGTTTCTTTTCAGGGATGGCTGCAAATACTTTATTGGCAGAAAGCTATGCCAATAAAACCATAACAAAAAAAGAACTTATACTGGCCACCCTTTTTAATAGTCTTCCCAGCAACTTTCTCCATCTACCCACAACATTCTTTATTGCAGCGCCACTCATTAAAAGTGCTGCAGTTATCTATACTGGCATCACCGTGGGGGCGGCTATTTTTCGTACTCTGGTTATTGCTCTCATCTCTCGCATGATTCTCCCGCCCAATACGGAAGCATTGCCGCCAACACCCCAGCACGGGCAAGAACACCCTTTTCGAACCGCTTTACGCAACACTATTAAACGTTTTAATAGAAGAATTCGAAAAATTGTGAGCTATACCATTCCCATTTATATTCTGTTTTATTTTTTAAATGAGATCGGTTTTTTTTCCCAGGCAGAGGCTTTTTTGACGAGCCATGCCAGCTGGCTTGGCTGGCTATCGCCGCAATCGTTTTCCATACTCACCTTTCAAATTACCTCTGAATTCACAGCAGGCATAGCCGCTGCAGGAGCACTGATGCATAGTGGTGCCATGGAAACCAGGGATATTGTTCTTACTCTTCTCGCTGGCAATATACTTTCTTCCCCGGTTCGAGCTATCAGGCACCAATACCCCTATTATGCTGGAATTTTCAAACCCGTCCTGGCTGGTCAACTTATTTTTTTCAGCCAGGCCTTTAGGGCTGTCAGCATTGGTTGTCTGATGGTTTTGTACTATTTACTCACCAGCTCGGCAGGTTAATTTTTTTTGTATGGCAAACTGGCCATTTTTTTCAGTTGCTGCAGCCCGTTCTGAGGCATCCTTCCATTAAGCCTTCTTTAAATCTTTGAACCGTTTTATCGGCTATCGACTATCTTTCAAGCAGGAGGAAAGACAAAGCTTCGCGTGATACTTAATTTTGGCTGTTGGTGATAGAGGTTCGGTTAGTTTAAATTGAGGCAATTGAAAGAAGAAAGAAAACACTTTTATATTTTACAAATAAAAAAAGCCTTCCGGATTTCCGGAAGGCTTTTTTACAATAAACTTCAGTGTAATAATCTTAGAACATGAAACGCACTGAGGTCACGATATTGTGACTGCGAATGTCATTGATCTCGCCAGCATTGATAACCGCATGGGAGGTACCGAGGTACTCATATCCAAGGTCAACAGCCAGTTGCTCTGTAAAGTTAAAGCTCATACCTGCACCGCCTTTATAGGCGAATACGCTCTCACTGTGGTTTACATAATTGATGTGACTATTAGGAGTTTCCATCAGGCCAGCATTCAGGTCATATTTACCAAGACCAGCACCAGCGGTTACATACAAACCAAACATTTCAGTAAGAGGCAGATCATAGTAACCGTTGATCATGTAGGCCTGAATTGCTACATCACCATCGCTATTATCATCAAGATCCGCATATTGATAAGAATACTCAGCCTCAAGACGGAAGTCTCCGCTATCGCCTTTGAAAACCTTACCAAAAGCAGCCTGGAATCCCAGTCCCATCTCGGTATCCAGATCACGGCTAAAGTTATCCTTCTGGGAACCCCAACCCATTTTGAAGGCACCACGTACATACCATGGGTTGTATGAATCTTCCTGATTCTTCAAAGCTTCAATTTCTTTTGCCTGAGCAGCAAGCATCTCATTTTGCTGAGCCTGGGAACCCTGCAACTCATCAATTTGTTGCTGACACTCATCAGGACAACCAGGCCCAGCAACTGCACCCTGTTTACCAGGACCACCAGCAAATGCAACGCCAGCGCTCATGACCAATGCTGAAACAGCAACGATGCTTAATACTTTTTTCATTTTTTTCTCCTTTACCTTTTTCGGTATAGTTTAAACTGGGCATTATCAACCTTATTTTACCAAGCGACGCCCAGCACGCTTTCATTTGAGAAGAGGGAATAAAATACCTACTAGACATTCCTCTCTCATTTCGATTTAATGTTAATGCCTTTAACAAAAATAGGCAAGCCTTATTTCACATAAAATACAATTTTTTGAATCACTCCATTTTCGCAATTAACATATTGTAAAAACGTTTTTCCTGCAAGAACTATTGAGAATGATCCACAAATCTTAGTGCAAATATTTTTACCATTCAGCCTTTTTTAACCCAGGGAAGATAAAATTAACATGCTCCGATTAGGAATAGATCAAATTTGTGCACGCCCTCTTAAAGAGTTAACTGGTAAACGCTTGGGTCTGCTTGCCAACCAGGCCTCGACTGATGCCAACTTTATCCATTCCAGAGACCGCATCATTCAGTCATATCCTGGTCAGCTCGTCTGTATTTTCTCACCACAACACGGTTTTTTTAGTGAAAAACAAGACAATATGATTGAATCTTCTCATGGGCGTGATCCGGTTAACGGGATTCCTGTGTATTCATTATACGGGGAAACAAGAAAACCTTACCCCTCCATGTTTACCGATATTGATGTGCTACTTATTGATCTTATTGATGTGGGCACTCGGGTATACACCTTTATCTGGACCGTTATCCATTGTCTGCAAACTGCTGCTGAAACAGGCACAAAGATCATCATTCTTGATCGACCAAATCCCATTGGCGGGCTAGAGGTGGAAGGAAATATGCTGACTGAGGCTTGCACCTCGTTTGTTGGCCTCTGTCCAATCCCTATGCGTCATGGCATGACCATGGGTGAACTGGCGCTCTACTGTAATAAGCAAATGGAGATTGGAGCAGACCTTGCAGTTATTCCGCTGAAAAACTGGAAACGGAAGACCCTCTTCCCTGAGACCGGGCTCCCTTGGGTCTTCCCATCACCAAACATGCCTAATTTCTTTACCGCCCTGGTCTACCCAGGACAGGTACTTTGGGAAGGGAGCAATATTTCAGAAGGCCGTGGCACGACCCTCCCCTTTGAGATTTTTGGAGCCCCATTTCTCGAATACCAAGAAATACTAGCAGCACTGCGCAATACGACTTTACCAGGCTGTTTTTTGCGCCCGCTCTGTTTTGAGCCAACCTCAGGAAAATGGGCCCAGAACCTTTGCAAAGGATTTCATTTGCATGTCACTAACAGTGATCATTTTCGACCTTATCGTACCAGCCTTGCCTTGCTCCAAGCAGTGATGCGGCTCTATCCGGAACAATATAAACACAAGGCACCTCCATATGAGTATGAATTTGAACGCCTACCCATGGATTTACTTATTGGCGATACGGCAATTCGAATGGCATTGGAAAATGGGGTGTCCCCCATGGAACTGGAGCAAAACTGGCAAGAGGGCTTAAATACCTTCCGCAAAAACCGAGAAACTGTTTTGCTTTACGATTGACAGCACGCAAGGTATATAAATTTTTTGCATCTTGGTCTTTCATTTATTCGCAAGGGGCGACTTTGCCCTATCGCATATTTTTTTTAGCTACAACAGGTAGATATGAACAATGCCCGCTTCACCCTACAACAACTGGCTGATCTTGTACAGGGTACTGTACAGGGGGATCCGCGGCTGATTGTGCAGGGATTTAATGGCGTAGAACTGGCCAAGCCCGGAGAGATAACCTTTATTCTGCAAAAAAAACAGCTTCCCTCTCTGCAGGATTGCCAGGCAAGTGCTTGCATCGTCCCCCAGGGGTGTACGCCAGCAAACATGAGCTCAATAGCTGTGGACATTCCCAATGTGGCAGCAGCCCGCATCCATTCCCTCCTGATGGAAAAACCATTTGTGGCAAACGGCATACATGCCACGGCAATTATTGGCAAAAACTGCCATATACCAGAGCAGGTCAGCATTGGGCCCTATGCCTGTCTCGGTGACAACGTCCATTTAGGTGAACGCGTACAACTTAAGGCCGGCGTAGTTCTTGAAGATGAAGTGCAAATCGGGGATGATTCTACGCTCCACTCAAACGTTACGGTGGCATCTGGGTGCACCATTGGTAAGCGAGTAATACTGCATGTTGGTGCCGTCATCGGTAGCGATGGTTTTGGATTTGCGACAGATGCCCAAGGAAAACACTATAAAAAACCGCAAGTGGGAACCGTGCGCATCGATGATGATGTGGAAATAGGGGCAAATTCCTGCATTGATCGGGCAGCATTTGGCACCACCTGGATAAAAGATGGCGTACGAATAGATAATCTGGTTATGGTTGGCCACAATGTCGTTATCGGAGAAGGATCTATTTTAGTTGCGCAGACAGGCATTGCAGGCAGCACCACCCTTGGTCGGAATGTTATACTCGGGGCAAAAGCAGGTGTGAGTGGCCACTTAACGCTGGGCGATGGTGTCATGGTGGCGGCCAAGAGCGGCATCCATAATGACCAGCCAAAAGGGGCTATCATAGGGGGCACTCCAGCCATTGAGGCTAAACTGTGGGCCAGGGCCTCAAGCGTTTTTGCCCGTTTACCGGAGATATACAGGGAGCTGCGCAAGCTTCGCAAGGATGTTGAAGAACTACAGGCAGCTCCGCTTTCAAAAACACCACAACCCTAAGGATCGTTTGTTATGGAAAAGACTGTGCAAATGCCCATCGATGTTAAAGGGATAATGGAAATTTTGCCCCATCGATACCCCTTTCTAATGGTGGACAGGATAGTTTCTTTTGAACCGGGCAAGCACATTGTAGGTATAAAAAACGTCACCATCAACGAAGGCCATTTCCAGGGTCATTTTCCTGGTGAGCCAGTTATGCCAGGCGTCCTTATCCTTGAAGGCATGGCCCAAACCGGAGGAGTTTTAGCCTGCCTTTCAGATCCGGCTCTCATGGGAAAACTGGTTTATTTTGCTGGCGTTGACAAGGCACGCTTCCGTCGCATTGTTTATCCAGGCGACCAGATGATATACCGCCTTGAAATGATTAAACAAAAAGGTCGCGTCATCAAGATGTCAGGAAAAACCTATGTTGACGATCAGCTGGTTACCGAAGCAGAACTCATGGCAAGTTATCCCTAATAGATACTCTAGCAAGTTATCCCTAATAGATACTCTATTATGTTAAGATCCAATCACTTGCTCAAATTATACTATAAGCATTCCCAGGTCTTTCTATGAGTATACATTCTACAGCCATAATAAGCCCGAAAGCTGAACTTGATAGCACAGCGCAAGTTGATCCCTATGTCATCATTGATGGGCCAGTTCGTATTGGGGCCAACACCAGGGTCTGCGCCCATGCCGTTATTTCCGGGCATACCACTATAGGGGCTGACAATGTTATTGGTTCCTTCACCTCCATTGGCGCTCCGCCCCAGGACCTCCACTATAAGGGAGAGCCCACTGAACTTATACTTGGTGATGGCAACGAGATCCGGGAATACGTGTCTATCCATCGCGGGACTCCGGGAGGCAGAGGGAAAACCTGGATTGGTAACAACAACCTGGTCATGGCGTATTGCCACATAGCCCACGACTGTTTTTTAGCTGATTATGTTATCATGGCAAATCTGGCGACCTTGGCCGGCCATGTGGAAATCGGGAGCCATGCCAACCTGGGTGGGTTGGTGGCCGTACATCAACGTTGCCGCGTTGGCGACTATGCCTATGTTGGCGGCATGTCAGGAATAGGCCTTGATGTCCCTCCCTACGTGCTCATGGAAGGGACTCGCAACCAGATGCGCATTTCAGGTATCAACAAGATTGGGCTGCGTAGGGCCGGCATGAACCGTGAGACCATTGCTCAACTTGAAGAGGCCTTTAAGATTCTTTTCCGTTCGCCACATATCCTGCTCAAAGACGCCCTCTTCAAACTGCAAAATGAGATGAGCGACTGTCATGAAGTCCAGGTTATTGTCGACTTCTTCCAGTCGAGTCAGCGCGGCGTGGTCAAACGGACCAATGATGACTGAGAAAAAGACAGCTCCAAATATTGGCTTAATAGCCGGTGGAGGGCAGTTTCCTCTCCTCTTTGCTAAGGCAGCCAAAGAACGAGGCCACCGGGTTATTGCCGCTGCCCATGTCAATGAAACAGAACAGGGCCTTACAAAACTGGCCGACGAGATTACCTGGGTTAAACTAGGTCAGCTTGGGAAGATAATTAAATTTTTACATCAACACCAGGTAAAGGAAACCGCCTTTGCCGGCACCATCACCAAAACACGAATTTTCCATGATATTCTTCCTGACTGGAAGGGCTTAAGCCTTTGGAATAAAATTGATTCTCGACTAGATGATTCTATCTTAAGGGCCATTGCCGATGCCTTGGCTGAGGAGGGAATTGAGGTAATTGCCTCCACCCGCTATCTCGGCCATCTGCTTTTTCCAGAAGGCATTTTAAGCAAAAAACAACCTTCAAAGGCACAGGTTGAAGACATTCGTTTTGGCTGGCGCATAGCCAGGCAGATTGGTCGCCTTGACATTGGTCAATGTGTTGTTGTACGGGACAGGGCCATTCTGGCGGTGGAAGCTATTGAGGGAACCGATGCAACCATACTGCGGGGGGGTAAATTGGCCGGATCTGGGGCTGTTGTAGTGAAACTACGTAAACCTGGCCAAGACTTTCGTTTCGATCTTCCTGCAACCGGACTCGGTACCATTAAATCAATAGAAAATGTCAAAGGTGCAGTCCTTGCTGTTGAAGCTGGACAGTCCCTTCTTTTTGACCGTCAGGCGATGATTGAGGCTGCTGACAAGGCGGGCATTGTTGTCCTTGGCCTTCTGGGAGATGGAGAAAATCTGCCAAACACCATGCCACCTAAAATCTGATTCACCACTTTTTCTCAAAACAATATTATTACAAGCTGCCATGGGCTCTTCACTTTTCCCCTCGCGCATAAAAGATGTTTTGGCCCTTGAGGCCCAAGGTCAAGAGATCAGCGTTTCCGGTTGGCTCCGCACACGCCGGGACTCCGGCAATCTTAGTTTTTTGGAACTAAACGATGGTTCCTGCCTGGTCAACCTGCAGATTTTAGCCGACAGTGAACTCCCAAACTTCCACGATCTCATCAAAGGCATGGGAACCGGGACAGCGCTTTCTGCAACAGGAACCCTTGTACCTTCCCCAGCCAAGGGGCAGCAGGTGGAACTCAAGGCAAGCGCCATTACCTTACTTGGCGACGCCGACCCGGCAAACTACCCGCTGCAGAAAAAAAGACACAGTTTTGAATTTCTCCGCACTATTCCCCAACTGAGGAGCCGCACTAATGCCCTGGGTGCCGTTGCCCGCGTGCGCAACTCCCTCTCTTTTTGCATTCACCAGTTCTTTCAGGACTTAGGTTTTTTACAGATTCATACGCCTATTATCACCACCTCGGATTGCGAGGGAGCTGGGGAAATGTTTACGGTGACCACCCTTGATCTGGCCCGCAGCAATGGCGAACCGGATTTTAGCCGAGATTTTTTTGGCAAACGAGCAGGACTTACCGTCAGCGGACAGCTGCAGGCTGAGGTTTTTGCCCTTTCCCACGGCAGGGTTTATACATTTGGCCCTACCTTTCGCGCGGAAAATTCCAACACAACCAGGCATCTCGCTGAATTTTGGATGGTAGAGCCGGAAATGGCCTTTTGCGACCTCGCGGGTGATATGCAACTAGCTGAGGCCCTCTTAAAAAACCTCGCAAAATCCACTTTGCAAAATTGCGCTGATGATCTTGATCTCTTTGACCGTTATATCGAAAAAGGCCTGCAAGAAAAACTCTCCTTCCTTGCCACGCAGCCATTTCACCACATGCTCTACAGCGAGGCAATCGAAGCCTTGCAAAAAAGTGGCCGAGATTTTGAATTTGCCGTCAAGTGGGGGATGGATCTACAGGCAGAACATGAACGTTTCCTGTGCGAGGAACTGCTGAAAGCGCCCCTTTTTGTTACCAATTATCCGGCATCGCTCAAGCCTTTTTATATGCGCTTGGATGATGATGGGAAAACCGTCGCCGCCATGGATCTGCTTGTACCAGGCATTGGAGAGATTATTGGCGGCAGTCAACGCGAGGAACGCCTGGATATCCTCATAAGAAGGATGACAGAGGCTGGGCTGGATTTACAAGAATATGCCTGGTATCTCGATTTACGACGTTATGGTTCTGCCCCCCATGCTGGTTTTGGCCTTGGGTTTGAACGTTTAGTACAGTACTTCACTGGCATGCAGAATATTCGTGATGCGATCCCCTTTCCGCGCAGCCCTGGCCATGCCTCACCCTAAGCATTTCACTAATAGCAATCATTTCACTAATACTAATATTGAGGTTCTGCCATAGCCTTAATTAGCGGCTACACAAGTGGACTCAAGCCCATCCAATGGAGAGCTTTGGAACGGCTTGGCCAACGTCGTATCTCACCTGATTTCATCGTAGATAGAGAAACTGCTCGCACTGTGGCGGCCATCTCCACTGACTTGAACCGGCAGATTGGCCTGCTCATTCACCGTTCTGGTCAGATTGAGGCGGTCATTGTCGGCGAATTCAACCGTATCATGATCCCTGCCTTAACAGGAACTAGTGGCGCTGGCGGACGACTGCGGGGACTTCGTTGCGTACGAACTTCTCTTGGCCCGGCTGGTATCAATGATGAAGATGTTATGGATCTGGCCTGTCTGCGCCTTGATATGCTTGCTGTACTGACGGTGCAGGAAGGAATACCTGGTCTCTTGCACACGTCCCACCTCTTGCCTCAGACAACAGAGGCGGGACGTGGCTGGACTGAGCTTGCACCAACCCACCCGGCCAACCAGACGCTTTCTTGCATCCAGGTCATTGAGGCACTAGAAGATGAATTTTCGCGTCTGCGCCCTTTGCAGGAAATCGATAAGAAAAAAGATAGGGCCATTCTTGTTTCAGTCACAACTGGGCCGCTGAATGAGGCAGAAGAGAGTATGCGGGAGTTGACTGAACTAGCACGTTCAGCCGAAGTCCTTGTCCTTGATCAGGTCATTCAACGCCGAAGGCAACTCCACCCGCGTTTCATTCTGGGGAAAGGGAAGCTAGTTGAAACAATGCTACTCAGTGTGCAACTCGGTGCTAATTTGCTTGTTTTTGATCAGGAATTAAGCCCGTCGCAGATACGATCCGTCACCGATCACACCGACTTACGGGTCATCGATCGCACGCAGCTCATCCTGGATATTTTTGCCAGTCGTGCCAAGAGTCGGGAAGGCAAACTGCAAATAGAGATGGCCCAGTTAAAATATATGCTCCCCAAACTCACCACCAGAGATGATGCGCTTTCTCGTCTAACGGGCGGCATTGGGGCACGCGGACCTGGCGAAACCAGGCTCGAAATAGATAAACGTCGCATAAATGACCGCATATCCCGTTTAAATAAAGAATTGAAGACCGTGGGAGAACAGCGTTATCATCGCCGGCAGCGTCGACGTAAACGAGACGTCCCTGTTATCTCTCTGGTTGGCTACACCAATGCCGGAAAATCGACCCTGCTCAACACTCTAACCCAAAGTGACATTCAGGCTGAAAACCTGCTCTTTGCCACCTTAGATCCCACTAGCAGACGCCTGCGCTTCCCGGAAGACATGGAGGTGATTATCACAGATACAGTTGGTTTCATCAGAGACCTGCCCGCTGACCTGCTTAAGGCCTTTGCCTCAACCTTGGAAGAACTGCACGAGGCTGATCTGCTGCTGCACATCATTGATCGTTCAAATGCTGCCTGGCAGCAACAAATGACAACCGTGGAAGGGCTGCTGCAAGAGCTCTCACTTGACACTATCCCCTGCTTGCGGGTCTTCAACAAGATCGACCAGCTTGATCCTCAAGAAAGAGAAATGTTTTATTCAAAAAAAGAGATAGGTATAAGCGCCACTAACAGCGATACCCTGCACGACCTGCTCCTGCAGGCCCAAACCAGACTTCGGGCAACGCTTGGGGCAACAGAATAAAAAAGATGAAACAGAGATAGGGGAAGAAAAAATTTTGCCTACTAATTACGTAGGTAAAAACCTAAATCGCTAGTGATTTCTCCGGGATTACTAAACTCGCAACCGATTATATTGCCTTGCTTGGTGCGAACAAAGGCCTCTTTTTCAATCTTACTTTGTTTGCGGTTATCAAGTTCAAAATTGAGCCGAATCTTCTGCCCCACCTGTGGCTCCTGGCCTAAGGCAACAAAGCCCACCCCAGTGCCAGAGATATTGTAGACTTCAATTGGTACTCTGCCTCCTACCGCGCCATCCGCTTCAATGACACTATAGGTGCCGGACAGTAGCACTTCTTTACGCACATGTCCCCTGAATTCCAAACGAATCCGCAACACCTCAGAACACTGGCATTTGGCAAGAAAACGTTCCCGGCTCTTATCTTTAAATTTCTCAGCCTTTAACTTGTGTACATGCCCGCATTTAGGGCAAACAAGCATGGCCATGCCATTTTCTTGAATATAAACTGTGATGTCAGTCATAAATTATACAAGGAAAACGTTCCAACTCGGCCTCTGTTGCCGCGTCAAGTTCACCAGCAAGTTCATGTATATGGTACTCCTGCTGACACTTTGTACATTTCAACCTAATTTGACGACATCTTCTTTCCACCCGTAAAGGTGCTCCACATTGCTTACACAGCATGCCTTCCTCCTTAGATGAGTTGCTCCCTGGTAAACACGGCCTTAAGTGGGTAACCGCAAGCGGCTAGAACCTCAGCCCCACCTTCTTGCCTATCAACAATCGTCGCCACTAAACCCACAACAAAACCCTCAGCCTCGACCCGCTCAATCACTTTCAAAAGTGTTCCACCTGTCGTTACTACATCTTCTACCAGGGCTACTCTTGCACCGGGCCTTAAATTGCTCTTTCCTTCAATGAAGTTGCCAGTGCCATGGCCTTTTGCCTCTTTTCGCACAATAAAAGCGGGAATTGGCATATTTGCCAGGTAACTCACTAAAGAAACGGCAGTAACCAGTGGATCTGCGCCTAAGGTCATGCCGCCCACAGCGTCAATCGTACCAGCATCCTGACAGATTAACTCATATAATAACTGACCACAGAGATAAGCGCCCTCCGCATCAAGAGTGGTCTGTTTGCCATCAACGTAAAAATCAGATACCTTACCCGAAGTCAGGGTAAAGCTCCCTTTTCTATAGGATTTTTGCAGAAGAATCTCTTTTAAGCGTGTCCTTAGAACCTTATTATCCTGTCTATCCATTGTATTGACGCCTACACAGAAGCAGAGTATTTTTTTATGTGTTTTGACTTTTGCGCTTTTATATAAATGCTGTAATTTATACCTGTAAAGAATATATTGCAACGACTAGCTTTTTTGAACCTGCATTCTTCCTGGAACTTCCCGGAATAAGAACGTTGTCCTCTGGTAAAAAAATATAAAAATCAGCTTGTTCTCACAACAAGCTGCCCTTTGGGGCATATTTTTTTTAATCCTATTTTCCACCTCTTTGAACAACACACTATGTGCGGAATAGTTGGATATATTGGAACAGAACCTGTCGTCCCCATCCTGCTCGCGGGGCTGCACCGCTTGGAATATCGAGGCTATGACTCGGCTGGTATTGTTTACTCTGAAAATGGTACCTTGCACCGCCATCGAGCTAAAGGAAAACTCAGCAATCTCGAAGCCGAAGTCCAGGAATATATAGGCATTGACAGCCATGTCGGTTTAGGTCATACCCGCTGGGCCACCCATGGTGAACCAAACAAAAATAATGCTCACCCGCACAGCGATTGCACCGGTGAGCTTGTGGTTGTCCATAATGGTATAATAGAAAACTACGATGCACTTAGAAGAGAATTAAAAACAAAAGGGCACCTGTTTCAGTCTGATACTGACACGGAAGTCCTCGCACATCTCATAGAAGAACACCTGCGTGGTGACCTCTTGCAAGCTGTGCGGGCAGCACTTGCCCTTGTCGAAGGATCCTATGCCTTGGCCGTTCTTTGGGCTGGGAACCCGCGGCAGATTGTGGCTGCCAGAAGCCACAGCCCTTTGGTAATTGGAGTTTCTCCCGGGGCAAGTTTACTTGCCTCCGACGTTCCCGCACTCCTCCCCTTCACGAAAGAGGTTATTTATATTGACGATGGAGAGGCGGCTGTGCTGGAGGCCGGACAACACTCTATTGTACGCATCACCGATGGCAAACCTGTTCAGAAACAGCCTGTGACCATTAGCTGGACTGCAGACATGGCAGAAAAAGACGGATTTCCGCACTTTATGCTCAAAGAGATCTATGAACAGCCACAGGCCATGCGCAACACCATAAGCGGCAGAATTACACCTGATACAGGGCTATTACACTTTGACGAGCTGCAGAAGCTTGAGGCAAAACTGACCGGGGTACAGCGCATTGTGCTCGTTGCCTGCGGTACGTCCTGGCATGCTGCCCTTTTGGCAAAATACTGGATTGAAAAATGGAGCGGGCTGCCTGTTGAGGTGGATATTGCTTCAGAATTTCGTTACCGACATCTTCTGGTAAACAAACAGGTGCTGACCATCGTTATTTCCCAATCAGGTGAAACCGCCGACACTCTGGCAGGACTGCGCAGGGCAGCTTCTTTTGGTTCGCCCATTCTCGCCATTTGTAATGTGGTTGGTTCCACCATGACACGGGAGTCCGATGGTGTTTTATATACTCACGCTGGCCCAGAGATTGGCGTGGCCTCCACCAAGGCCTTTATTTGCCAGTTAACAGCACTTTATCTCTTTGCCCTCTACCTGGGACAACTGCGTAAAACTTTAGCTCAGGCAAAACAAAAAGAACTTGGCCTTGCACTCATAGCCTTAACTGACACTATTGCCGAGCAAATTGAGCCGGTGCGGAAAACAATTCAGAAGGTCATTTATGACCTCTATGAAGCCCGGGATTTTCTCTTTATAGGCAGGGGAATGAATTATCCCATTGCCCTTGAAGGGGCCTTAAAGCTGAAGGAAATTTCCTATATTCACGCAGAAGGCTATGCCGCTGGTGAGCTCAAACACGGTCCTATCGCCCTTATTGACAAAGATATGCCGGTATTGGCCCTGGTGCCGCACGATAGCGTGTACCAGAAGACCATTTCCAACATCCAGGAAATAAAGTCAAGGCAGGGTCGCCTTATTCTTATTGGCACGGAAGGCGATAAATCACTTGCCAGCATCAGTGATAAGCTGATTTTGTTGCCTGCGGTGCCAGAGGAGCTCGCCCCAATTTTGAACACTATCCCGGCGCAGCTACTGGCTTACGAAATTGCTGTTCTGAGGAAATGCGATGTGGATCAACCGAGGAATCTGGCCAAAAGCGTGACCGTGGAATAAAGAAACTGACTGGGCTTTAGGGGTTTTCTTTAGGTAAACGAATTTCAAAGGTAGCCCCCAAGGGGACATCAAGGGCTGCAATAGTCCCGCGATGGCCTTCAATGATTTGATGTACCAGATGCAGGCCGAGGCCAAAACCATCGTCTTTTTCTGTACGTGACCCTCTTTGGAATTTGTTAAACACACTTTCCAGCTCCTCCTTCGGGATACCAGGACCCTGGTCGGCGATCTTCAGCACAAACTGATCTGCCTCCTCTTGCAGGCTGACCTCAACAATAGTCTCAGCTGGGCTGAACTTCACGGCATTATCAAGAAGATTAAGGACAGCGTGGATAAGAAGCGCCTCGTCTCCAAGGTATGGTGTGGTCTTTGTTGGTGTATTTTCCGTCAATCTGATGGATTTTTTTGCCGCAGAAGTTTTAATGGTATCAAGCGCCTCATCAACTACCCGTTCCAGGGGAAAAGGAAAGCGTTTCACCTGCTGACGGCCACTTTCCAAACGGGCAATATCGAGAAAATCACGTATCATCCTATTTAAGCGCTCTGCTTGTCCGCAAATTTTTTCTGCATACATCCGTTCGGCGCCACCTAAGCCCTCTGTCAGCATTTGCCCATAGCCGAGAATAACGGTGAGTGGTTGCTTCAGTTCATGGGAGACAATGGAAACCACCTCATCTTTTACCCGCTCAAGCTCCTTAATGTCTGTGATATCCTGCAAAACAACTAAAATTCCATCAAAATCGGTGCCAGGAACAGACAGGTGGTGCAGATTACCTTGCAAGAAGCGCCGCCCCTGAGGCATGTGTACCTGTATATCGAAAATGTTTACTTCTGAAGGATCAGCAAGATCTACATCCTGCATCTCCTCTTGACGAAGTGCGCTGACACTCTCTGTGAATGTATCATAGGAGGGCGAACTTGTTGCTTGCTCTGGAGAAAATGCTCGCCAAAACATATTAAAGGCCGTGTTTGCAAAGACCATCTTGCCATTGCGGCCGTTCCACAGGATAATGGGCGGTAACTCCTTGCCCAATAAGTTTTCTAAAAAGTGATGTTGAAAACTCAAGGCTCTGGCTGCATTTTTCAGCCGTTGTAAATGCTCCTGAATGCCACCTGGGCTGAGTAAAGTCGCAACCTTGCCTGGCATCTGCACCAGCGCAACGCCCCCTTGCGCATAGGTTTGTTGCAGGCGCTCATCAAGTTGTTGATCAAGCTCATATGCCTGTTGCAAAATGTGTCTGGTGGCATCGACCACTGCCTGGAAGAGGTGCAGGAGGTAGGTAATGATTAAAAAAAGGAGAGGAGCTGCATAATTAAAAAAGAGGTGTTGGTAAAAAAGAACTAAGGCAAGCAAGACAATAAAACCAGAAAATAACCCGTTCCATATTAGGTTACGTCGTTCTCCTGCTTCCGGCCAGACAAAGACTGCCAAGAGCCAGATAATGCCAATTAAAACAAAGGTAAGCTGAGGTCGCGTGGAGATAAAACTCTGATTAAGAATATTGGCAAGAATTGTGGCTTGTATTTCTATTCCCGGGGTAGGGGTTATTCTGGTAAATGCTGTGACATGAGAGTCGCCTAAGCCTAGGGCCTTTGCGCCAATCAGAACAAAGCGATCACGAAAAAAATCCGAAGAATATCGACCAGCGAGCACATCTTTATACGAGAGGGTAAGGAAGGTGTCCTCAGACCCGTAGAAATTGATAATGTGTTCCTGCAGGCCCACATCAGGCGGCATAGACAAGCCGCTTATATTAAGTGTACCTACGGAAAAGGCAGGTATACCTTTTTTGGGAGCCAGGGAGATGTGGCGGACAATACCATCGCCAGAAAGCAAGGTTTCAATATGGCCCAAGCCCGCATAACCAGATAGAGACGGGGTAGGCAAAAGGGCTTCGTCATTGTCAACAAAGGCAACAGGAAGAAGGACTGGCGGAGCTGCCTGCATAGCAACACTAAGTTGCCTGTCATCAGCACTTGCTTCCGGGAAAAAAAAATCAAAGGAAATGACCCTTGCCCCGTGCAGGTGGCTGAGCAATTCGCCATGGAGACGACGGGAAAAGGGCCAACGACCAAGCGCACTCAGGCTGGGTTCATCAACCCCGACAATAACAATACGTTGATCAGGTTTAACTGGTCCCCGCAGGCGGAAGAGCAGGTCCATGCTCTCGTTGGCAACAATGTCATGCAAGCCGCCGAAGGAAAGCAACCAGAGCAGGAACATTCCCAACCCTGGCGCTATCAAACGTTTTAGCCAGCGCATAGGTTGCCTTCTTAATTACAATAAAAGAAGACCCAAGAGTACAACGCTAATAAGTGAGCCTTCGACGTTTTTCGGCTCGTTTTTTATAGTCATGGTTTGCGCAGGAGTCCAGGAAGAGACCGGGCGGCCATTTTCCACGCCCCGCAAATGGACGTAATATTGGCCTGGTTCCAGTTTTTTTGTAAAGGCATAGCGGGTGCCATCAATTGCCTTCTGATCAACAATGAGATCACTAAATTGCGGATCGTTTGCCACCTGTAAATGATAACCCCATCCCTTTCCTAATGGTGCCCACTGTAAAACCGGAATAACATCGGCAGTATTTTCCATGCCACCAAGCTCAGGGGCCTCTTTCTGTTCCCAGCCCACCGTTTGAGAAAAGTTGGAATAAAATCCGTCGGCTGCCACGCTCCGCACCCTAAAATAATATTGGCCTGGTGTCATGGCATCTTTTGTATAACTAGTTGATGGAACAGTTTTTTCCTCGAGGATAGATTTGAAGTCCTTGTCACGGGCTATCTGCACAAAATATTGTTCCGCCTGCTCAACTCCCAACCAACTGACCTCAGCCTTCACCCCCCAGAGTATATCATCATTACCCGGCACACTTGTGAAAGGGGCTGCAGGAACTGTTCGCAGCAGGAATGAGTGCGGGCCTGCCTGCCGACTTTCAAAACCCCGTTTATCAATTTCCGTGCTGAAGGCGAAGTATTTTCCATCAGGAAGATCTGTAATTTTTATTGGAGAGCCTACCGGCCCTTCCTGGGCGTAGACTGTATCTTGCCCTTCCTGATCTGTCGTGAGACGGACGCGATTAATCTTGGCGACTGGAGGAACTTGCAACGTAAACTCTATAGGCAGCACACGATAGATTGCCTCAGCAGCTACAAAGCTCGGAGGGTCTGGCAAGAGCTGAGGCTTGCCCAGTTCTCTATACTTGCTGACCTGCATGCCATGGTTATCGACGAGATGCACACCCTTTCCCCTTGCCTGCACATATACGTCACCGCGCAATGTCTCCACTGTGCTTTTATCTGAATCCAGAGTCTTCAGGCGAAACTCCGTGCCCCGAATACCCGTAATGACAACGGGCGTTCTGGTGTTAAAACTATCATTAAAACGCAGCTTTTCATCTAATCTATGCACAAGGTTACCTTGATTCAACAACAAGTCTGCTTTCACTCTCCCGTTTTCCAGGCGAAAAAGATAGGTGAGAGTGAGCTTTGAGTTGGGTTCTACGCGGGTATAGGCGTTGTTGGGGAAAATAATCTGTACATAAGAATCTTTACCGGTAATCACCGTGTCACCAGGTTGGATATTGCCCCCCGATGACAGCTCCATTTTACTTCCATCAGCCTTCTGTAAAGATGCCTGGCCATGTACAGTTACTGCCTGCGCTGTTAAATTTTCTGTCCGCAGTAGTGAAAGAGGTATATTTAACTCATTTGCTGTATAAATAACATAAGGAGGCTCAAGCTCATTAATTCGTGCTATACGCCGCCAATCTTCAGGATCATGACAATAATCCCTTGCTAATGTTATAAGATTTGTCCCCTTTTCCACCTGAAAGGGAACAAGAACTTCATCGTTTGCCTTGCTGGCCAAAACAGCTGTTCCATTGAGAGTCAAGCAGAAAAAAAACAGCAGGGCAAAGAAAGGGTTAATCCCTGTTCTATTTGCGTATCTATCCATATTAACACCATTTTTCAACATTCAATCAAGATTTTTACTCACAAGAGCATATCCCACTCCAGATACAGTCCGTATAACCTGTTGTCCGTTTAATCCCACCTCATCAAGTTTGCGTCGGACATTGGCAATATGCATGGATAAGGCCCTGGATTCCACCTCAGGATCAAAACCAAGAACCTCCTGCATCAACTGAGCGTGGGAAAAAACTCTATCGGCCTCTTTCGCAATAAAAAAGAGCAGATCAAACTCCGTTTTTGTAAGGGGCAAAAGTCCTTTACCTGAGATGGAGGCTTCCCGCTTGATTGGGTCAAGCTGCAGCCCTTTGACCTGTAGCATGACAGGAGGCGAAAGAGCTGTATTTCGTTGCCACTGAACCCTGCGCAATAGGGCCTTAACCCGAGACAAGAGTTCCTTTGGTGCAAAGGGTTTTGCCAGATAATCATCTGCCCCCAGTTCAAGCCCATTAACCCGATCAGCCACGCTCCCTTTACCTGTAAGCACTAGAACCGGCAGCTCGTTGCCTGAAGAGCGGAGCTCACGTAGAGTTGTCCAACCATCGACAATGGGCATAATCATATCTAAAATAATGACGTCAGGTTTCTCTTTTTCAATGCGATCTAGGGCTCCTTGGCCATTGGCGGCAGTAGCAACTGTGGCTCCTTGACCACTAAAAAAATCTACCAGCATGGATCTGAGAATCTCATCATCTTCAAAGATCAGAAGTTTATAAGGTGTTACGCCGTCCATTTCTGCCTACATTTAGCCTGGTAAAATTCATAAAGTAAAACAAGCCACCCGAAATATACAAAATGGTTCTTTAACCTTGTTTTCGTTTCCGTTTTTTATATTCAGTATAAAATATCACTATAAATATAAGCGCATGTATACTTCAAATATTACAGTATCATATACTAAAAATACTATTTTATTGCTACATTAAGCGACACAGGCAAAAAGAATAATCTCAAAAGAAGACAATAATACGAGGAAATACGTTAACAGCTGCTAGATATTTTCCTTTTTTGTCTCCATGTCCAGCTCAACCTATCATAGATAGGAAAAAGGCCCTTTGCTCAGTGAAATAATTCGCTTATTTGCATTTAGAAATCTTTTCAAAATTTTTACAACAAGCTTTTTTACTCTCGCGGACTCAGCAATCGCCACCCTTAAGGTAATCTTTCTTTTTTCGCCTGTTCATGTCAAGGAAATGCCCCTTATTCACAGTAGTTCTGTGCAGCTTATCCTTCCTTCTCGCAAACAACAAAGCTTACCTTTTTGTAGGCCCACAACAGTTGATCCAGGTGCCCCTGGTGTGGCACCACCATCAAGAACGAAATAATATGGTTTGTCACATAATTGTTGTGCTTCAAATGCCGAGTTTGCGGCTGGCTCCCCCGATCGATTGGCACTGGTTGCGGTCAATGGGCCACCAAAAGCTGCTAATAGCTGTTGCGCAATAAAACTTGATGACAGCCTTAGACCTACTCCCCCAGTCCCAGCGGTTAACTCTTCCGGTAGAGATGGCAGGGCAGGAAAGACTAAGGTGAGGGGACCCGGCCAATAGCGGCACATCAGTGCCTCAAAAACTGGAGGCGTTCCCGTTGCCAACAAGGCTATTTCTGCCTTATTTCTCAGCAAAACGAGCACAGGCTTTGACAGGGGTCTTGCCTTCATGCGAAAGAGTCGCTCTATGGCCAAAGGTTGGAAAGGGTCAACAGCCAAACCATAATAGGTTTCAGTCGGGAAGGCGACGATGCCGCCTGCTCGCAAGACGGCAACCGCCTGAACAAGGACCTCCTCTGGCACAAAAGAGACCATCTCTCTCAGCAAACTAGAGTTTCAAATTTCTGTTTTTATTTTCAACCTCTGTGGCCATATCTTTTACATACTGTTCAAGTTGTCCACGCAGGGACGTATCTTGCAGAGCCAGAATTCGCAACGCAAGAACCGCAGCATTTTTTGCCCCGGCCTTCCCTATGCCCATGGTAGCAACAGGGACGCCAGGTGGCATTTGCACGGTTGAAAGTAAGGCATCAAGGCCATTTAATGAAGAGGCATCTAGAGGAACGCCTATGACGGGCAAAAGAGTGTGCGCAGATAGCACCCCGGCCAAATGAGCCGCCATGCCAGCTCCTGCAATGATAATTTTCATTCCCTTTGCCTGCGCCTCTTTGGCATACGTTGCGGCCAAATCGGGCGTTCTGTGAGCAGAACAAACCCGCACTTCAAAGCCAACGTTCATGGACTGCAAAAAATCAGCAGCCGCCCGCATGACAGGCAGATCAGAATCGCTACCCATCACGATCCCTACAAGGGGTTTGTGGGCACTGCAGGACCGGCACAAAGCCCTGTAGGCAATATCTCGTCTGTACCAACTCCCATCCCAGCTAATTTTCTCAGCAGCCACATAGGCGTTCTTCACTGCGCTTTGAATAGTCTCTCCAATGGCCGTAACACCAAGCACCCGCCCGCCATTAGTGATGACCTTTCCACCTTCCATGACTGTGCCGGCATGAAAAACGACAACGTCTTTCACCTCTTTTGCCGCTTCAAGTCCGCTGATTACCTTACCTTTTGCATACTTCCCAGGATACCCCTCAGCGGCCATAACAACACAGACAGCGGGCCTAGGATCTAACTCCAGTTTCACCTGATCTAAAGTTCCATCAATGCAATGTTTACAAATGACTTCCAGATCAGTTTTTAAACGCATCAGTAAAGGCTGGCATTCGGGGTCACCAAAGCGACAGTTAAATTCAAGCAGGTTGATTCGCCCCTCATCGATCATGAGTCCCGCATATAAAATGCCAACATAAGGCCGTCCCTCGGCAGCCATGCCCCGCACTGCTGGCCGCATAACCTCTTCCATCACTTTTTCAGCGAGCTCCGCTGTAACTACTGGTGCCGGAGAATACGCTCCCATGCCTCCTGTATTCGGACCCTTGTCGCCATCAAATGCAGCTTTGTGATCTTGAGAGGATGGTAGAGGCAACACGGTTTTGCCATCTGTAAAGGCTAGGAATGAGGCCTCTTCACCCCGCACGAACTCTTCTATAATCAGCTGATTACCGGCAATACCAAAGGTTTTATCCCGCATAACAAGATCAATGGCAGCTTCAGCCTCTGCTCTGTTTTCAGCAATGATAACCCCCTTGCCGGCAGCTAAGCCATCAGCCTTAATCACACAGGGGAAGGCCATGAAATCCAGGTAGCGTTTTGCCGGTTCAATTTCGGAAAAAGAACGATAACGGGCACTGGGAATCTGATATTTCCTAATAAAATCTTTTGCAAAGACCTTACTTCCTTCCAGAATGGCGGCTTTTTTGTTTGGTCCGAAAATACGCAACCCTTTGCTCTGGAAGACATCAACAATCCCTAGTGTCAATGGCTCTTCGGGGCCAACAATGGTTAAATCGATATTTTGGTTCTGGGCAAAAGCAAGCAAGCCCTCAATATCGTTAGCGGCAAGATCAACACAGGTTGCAAGCCCCTCTATGCCAGCATTACCAGGTGCGCAATAAAGGACATGCCTTTCCTGAGACTGACTCAGCTTCCACACCATTGCATGTTCACGACCACCACCGCCTACAACAAGAATGTTCATACTTTCCTCATCATTCTTTTCTTTCACGAGTTATGCTGACTACAGCTGCACCTCGCGGTTTGCAATTGTCATTTTACTTGACAGTAAATCCAAACTACTGGTACCCTCGGCAATAAATGAGTGCTCATTCATTTGCAGAGTTAACTGCCTGTATTAAGATGTTAAATGAAATCTACGGACAAATATAACAAAATTATCCATGCGGCTGCAAAGGTCTTTGCCAAAAAAGGCTTTTTTAATGCTCGCATATCCGACATAGCCAAAGAGGCCAAGGTTGCCGACGGCACCATCTACCTCTATTTCTCAAATAAATTCAATATATTACTCTCAGTTTTCGAACAGGAAATTGGAAAGCAGATTGAAGAGGTTAACGCCCTACTCCTTGAGGAAGAGGATGTGCAAGAAAAACTCAATATTTTTATTCGTCACCACCTGGAAGCCATGCGCAAAAACCGCGCACTTGCTGAGGTTATCTATGTGGAACTTCGGCAAACAAATAAACTCATCAGAGAATATCGTTCAAACAAATTCAGCGAATATCTCGATGTGGTGGCTAATATCATCACCCTTGGACAGGAACAGGGTATATATAGACAAAATATTGATATTCCCTTAGTTAAATCAGCCATTTTTGGCGCCCTTGATGAAACCTCCCCAATTTGGCTTGTGGGTGCAAACTCCTCAACGCAAACTGCTGAGCAATTTTCTCTTTTCTTCCAAAACGCCCTATTGCAATAAAAACTCCTCCCAGCACATATACCAATTTTATGGCAAGGTGGGGGCAACTATACTTATTACCTCATATTCGCGCATACCCCCCGGTGTCCCAACCGAAACCTCGTCATCTTCCTCTTTACCAAGCAGCGCCTTGCCAAGAGGAGAAAGAAAAGAAATTACCCCCTTATCAACGTCCACTTCTTCCGGACCGAGCAGCTGAAAAGTTACTTCGGTTTCTGTTTTCAGGTCAAACAAGGTTATCACTGTACCGAAAACCACGCGCTCCGTGGCCACTTTGGTGCAGTCAATAATCTCTGCCCGGCCGAGTTTATCTTTTAAATCAAGTATGCGCCCTTCCACCATGCCCTGTCTTTCTTTAGCGGCATGATACTCGGCATTCTCGCTTAAATCTCCATGCGCTCGTGCTACTTCAATTGCCTTTATTATATCAGGTCGCTCAACTCGTTCCAATCGCTCCAACTCTTCTCTAAGCTGCTTGTGACCGGTAACCGACATGAGAATCCGCTCAATCATACCTTCTCCTTCCCATCAACTATACTGCGCCAAGACATCTTCCCAGACATAAAACTCTTCAGTTCTGCCACTCGGGAATTATTGTTTGCAAATTACTTAAGCAACACAGAGAAGCTTAAGTTGCCTCTTATCAATTTTTATAAAATTTACTTATAGTTTCAACTACATAATCGATCTGATCAGCACTTAATTCAGGATAAATCGGCAAGGCAAGTGAGCTAGTAGCCACCGCCTCTGCCACCGGAAAATGTTGATTAGTGTCTGCATAGCCTTTTAAACATTCCTGTTGATGCAGGCAAAGGGGATAATAAATTTCGCATCCAACTTGATTTTTTTGCAGATACGCACGCAAGTCATCACGCCGCTGCACGCGGATAACAAACTGGTTGTAGATGTGATGGCGATGCTCTTTTGCACCATTTTCCGCTGCATACACCTCTTGGGGTAACTCAACCGGATCATTGCTCAGCCCAGCTTCGTGAAACAACTGTCTGTAGCGGGCAGCATTGTCGGCCCGTTTTTTGTGCCAGATATCGAGATAATCAAGCTTCACTCTGAGCACAGCAGCCTGGATTGGATCAAGGCGAAAATTACCCCCCACCCGGGAATGGTAGTACTTTGGCTCTGCCCCATGATTTCGAATTGACCGGACAATTCCAGCAAGCTCTGTGTCACTGGTAGTAAGCATGCCACCATCGCCGATGCCGCCAAGGTTCTTGCTAGGGAAAAAGGAAAAACAGCCGCAAAGCCCCATACTGCCAGCCTTTTGCCATACTACCTTCTCTTCTTTTTTTATAGGATATTCAGCCCCAATTGCCTGTGCCGCATCTTCTACCAGAGGCACAGCATACTCTTGGGACAAAGCCATCAGTTTTTGCATCTCAGCGCACTGCCCATACAAATGCACCGGAATAATAGCCTTAACCCGCTTCCCATTTTTCTGCGCAAGGGCAAGCTGTTCGGCAACCTGATCCGCATTTATGTTAAAATTTGCCGGGTCAATATCAACAAAGAGAGGCATAGCCCCACGCCTGAGGATGACCCCCATGGTGGCAAAAAAACTGTATGTGGTGGTAATCACGAGATCATCTTTACCGATATCAAGTGACATAAGAGCGGCAAGGAGCGCATCAGTGCCACTAGAAAGACCCACCCCGCAAGACGCTCCACAGTACGCGGCAATGCTCTCTTCAAGACTCGTTACCTCAGGCCCAAGGATATAGCCTGTTGAATCAACAACACGGGTAACTGCTTCCAATATACGGGAGCGCAACGGCTCAAGCTGGGGACGCAAGTCCAACAGAGGTACGTTCATAGCACGATTAACACTTAAAAAATGGGGGAAATGGGAATTCGCTCAAAAGTCCTGTTCTAAGGGCCCCTGAACGGCAATAATGGAATCACTGTCAAGGAAGTCCTGAATATCTGGTAATTCTTTTTCCAACTGCCTGCGCAGTTTCTTCAGCAGATTAGCCTCAATCTGCCGCACGCGTTCCCGGGAAATGCCAAATTCATCCGCAATGGTTTGCAAGGTTTTCGGTTCATCGGTTAAAAGCCGTGACTGCAAGATCATCCGCTCTTTGTCGTTTAACTTGTCATCAGCAGCTGCCAACACCTCTGCTAAGCGCTCTCGCATCTGCTGGCTCGCCACCATCTCTTCTACGCCTGGCCCCTCATGGGGCAGGAAACTCTTTTGTTCATCCTCAGAATCACTGCGCACAGGCGCCTCGAGAGAGACATCCCTGTTGTCCATGCGCTGGCTCATTTCAATAACTTCACTTTCCTTGACGTTAAGCCTGTCAGCCAAAAGCTTCACTTCAGGTTTAAAACCCTGGGATTCAAGTAGTTTTTTTTCTTTATTGAGACTAAAAAAAAGTTTCCGCTGGGCCTGGGTGGTACCAATCTTCACCAGTCTCCAGTTATCCATAATAAATTTCAGGATATAGGCACGAATCCAATAGGCGGCATAGTAGGAAAACTTTACTCCCCGGTACGGATCGAATTTTTTCGTTGCCTGCACAAGTCCTACATTGCCTTCCTGCACCAGATCCATAAAATTCTGCATCCAGTATTTCTGGAAATCCATCGCCACCTTCACTACCAGGCGTAGGTTAGAAGAAACCAGACGATAAGCGGCATCCGGGTCGCCGCTTTCCTTAAAACGGATGGACAACTCCTCAGTTTCTTCCCGGCTTAAAAGTTCATACTGGCTTATTTCCTGCAAATACCTGTGCAAGGCCGGATTGCTGACAGCCGGCAGATTCTCTTCGTTATCGACAAGCACTAAAGGCTGGTGTAGAGGCTCATCAAATTGATCCTCTCCCAGCTCTTCAGTTATTTCCACGTTTGTTTTCTTTTTCATAGCTATCTCGGGCTATAGGCGCATGATTAGTGCTCACCATAAACGTAGGAAAGCCTCCCGCATGGAATCATTCCATCCCAGGAGGTGCCAACCTGAAAAGTGTACTCCATATACAAAAAAAAACCACTGTAATCCTTTCATGCTACCTGTTGTTCCCTTCCTGAGGGAACTATGCTATGGTTTCATGTTCAGCAAACATTATTCCTCTCCAGACGTGCACCATGAACAACATAAGAAACTTCAGCATTATAGCACACATAGACCATGGGAAATCCACCCTTGCCGACCGACTTATCCAGCTTTGCGGCATGGTAAGTGATCGGGAATACAAGGATCAACTCCTTGATAATATGGATATAGAACGCGAACGTGGCATTACCATCAAGTCGCAGACCATCTGTTTGCCCTACACCTCAAAGGCTGGAAAAAACTACATCTTAAATCTGGTCGATACGCCGGGGCATGTGGATTTCAGCTATGAGGTCTCCCGGGCGCTTTCCTCTTGCGAAGGAGCTCTGCTGCTCATCGACGCCGCCCAAGGTATTGAGGCCCAGACACTGGCTAATCTATATCTGGCCATGGAAAATGACCTGGCAATTATACCGGTTATAAACAAAATAGATCTCCCGGCGGCCGACCCTGAAAGGGTGGCTACGCAAATTGAAGACGACCTTGGCTTGGACGCGGAAACCATCCAACGTTGTTCTGCTAAAACTGGCGAAGGGGTTCCCGATCTGCTGGAGGCAATTATTGCTTATCTCCCGCCTCCAATAGGCGATGCGGGTAAACCACTTGAGGCGCTTATCTTTGATGCCAGCTACGACCCTTACAGAGGAACCGTTATTTCTGTTCGCATCGTCAACGGAACGCTCACAGCTGGCGAAACCATTGTGTTCATGTCAAACAATGCTGAATACAAAGTAGAAGAAGTGGGTGTTTTTCGTTTAAAGCGTGAATCCTGCAAGCAGCTTAGCGCTGGCGAGGTAGGCTATATCATTGCCGGGGTAAAAACCGTCTCAGACACGCGCCCGGGTGACACCATTACCCTGAAAGAAAACCCGGCAGATACGCCGTTGCCGGGTTTTAGGGAAGTACAACAGGTGGTTTTTTCTTCCCTCTACCCGGTTTCCACAGATGACTATGAAGACTTGAGCACAGCCCTTGAAAAACTTAAATTAAATGACGCAGCCCTAACCTTTCAAAAAGACTCCTCAGCGGCGCTCGGCTTTGGTTTCCGCTGCGGCTTTCTAGGGCTATTACACCTGGAAGTGGTGCAAGAGCGCCTTGAGCGCGAATTTGACATCTCCCTCATCCTTACTGTCCCCACAGTAAAATATATCTTTTACCTCAACAACAGAACAACTATGGAAGTGGACAACCCTTCCTATTTTCCAGATCCCTCTACCATCGACCGCATTGAAGAACCGTACATCAAAGCAACTATCCATATTCCAGAACGGTACATGGGTGTAGTGATGAATCTGTGCATGGAACGACGCGGCGAAAACACCAAATACCATTACCCTATGCCCGGCCGCATAGAATTTACCTGCGAATTACCACTGGCCGAGGCTATTTACGATTTCTACGACCGTCTCAAATCGGTTACTCAAGGATACGGTTCCTTTGATTACGAACTAGCCGACTATCGGCAAAGCGATTTGGTTAAGCTCGATATCCTGGTAAACGGTGAACAGGTAGATGCCCTTTCCCAGCTAACTCACCGCAGCAAAGCACGCGAAAGAGGCCTTAAAGCCTGCGAGAGCCTGAAGGAAGAGATCCCGCGCCAGATGTTTAAAATTGCTATACAAGCCGCTATTGGAGGTAACGTAGTTGCCCGCGAAACAATCTCGGCCCTGCGTAAAGACGTAACGGCGAAGTGTTATGGCGGTGACATCTCGCGAAAAAGAAAATTGCTGGAAAAACAAAAAGCCGGCAAAAAACGTATGAAGACTGTAGGTAACGTGGAAATCCCTCAGCGGGCCTTTCTGGCAGTACTTAAATCAGACCAGTAGTTGAACATTTAACCACAGCATTTTTTGAACAAGTCAACACATTGTTGTTAACCGCAAAAAAAACAATAAAATGAGCAGTGGCACTGTTGCTGTTAACTTTACTTAACTAATAAATATAATCACCTACTATACGGCTAAAGTCATTGGGTGAGAAATTGAAATTAACAATTGGCATATTATTAATATATGCATTTTTTTCCTTTTATTGCATCTGGGCTTCAGCCGAAGATCAACACGAAAATATCATTATCTCTTCAACCTTAGAAACGATAAACCAATGCCTATATTGGCCTGGTGAAGAAGCTTATGATGAAGTACGTACCGAAGAAATAAATGCAGGAATAAAAAAAGATTGCAGAGCTGCACAAGCAAAAGCTGAAGATGCCTATCAGCAATACCCTCACAATCAGCTACTGGCAGGCCCCATCATTGAACTACTAGATTTAGGCTATTTTCATATTCGCCATGAAAACATTAAGCAGCTCTGCCATAGAGCAGAGCCCTATTTTAAGGACTGGGAAAGAGAATGGAAGACGGCCAATCCAGCCTATTGGATGAGGTGCAAGAATATACCAGCAACTAATAAGACGCGCCTAAATAATAAGTAATGAATAACCGATTACCACGCGCTCCCCTCACGCGGCTCACGCCACATGCTGCTCATCTACGCCTAGCAGGCAGACAGTTGGGGCTTCCCTTAACGCTCAGTTTGTTTCTCGCACTACTCATAGTTCTTTCTACAATCCCTGGATGCCATCAGCAAGAAGTGCAAAAGCAGCTGCAAAAAGAAGTTGCCCTGAAAAAAGCTATTGCAAATCTCAATGGAGTGTACACCCGACATGGCAAAGCTGGTCCATGGAATTATTCAGCCAGTGTCGAACTTGATAAAATCCTCTCACAGAACCCTCCAGAGTATACGGCAAGGGTCTTGATTGAATGCCTGGATGACACCTCCGAGTCAGCTTCTATCCTGGCTGGAAAACCAGTCAGCCTTGGGATAGTCTGCTATCAAGGGCTATCTCAACTTGTATACCATGAACCGATCGATGACAGAGGCGACGCGGTCGCCTCTTGGCCGGGTCTCATAACGCCAGAGGCATCACAAGAAGAACTAAGAATCGCGAAGGCTGCTTGGAAAAGGGCACAAGAGGTTAAACTTTTGATCTTCCAATGAGCACAGCACCTCTTCGCATCCAATAGAGTACAGTTTATAACAAAAGTTTCTGAGACCACTTTCTCATTTTGTAAAATCAACCGCCCGCTGCCTGCTGAGCGAGAGGTGGTCCCACTTGTCTGAACAAGAATTTTTGATTTTTAAGTGGAATCTCTGCCTGTAGTTAGGCTGCCAGTTTGACCGTCGGCAGCATCACGGCATATGCCTCATCAGGCGTTTTCTTTTTTATTCTGGAATGTGG